>ERZ857951.65-NODE-65-length-133233-cov-7.264083_pt1 | contig 133233 bp, 87 predicted proteins | sample MGYA00519759_ERZ857951 | MGnify/ENA primary metagenome ERZ857951 (study PRJEB31778, sample SAMEA3449377) | human gut metagenome | biome: human gut; feature: human-associated habitat; material: faeces | place: United Kingdom | collected 2010/2012 ...
ATACCTCAGCATAACTTTTTCATGCAAGCATGAAAGTTCTGCATTCGATTTGCATTATCTTTGCCCTCTCTAAAAAAACATTTTCTTATGGAGAAACTTCATCCTATTATGTTTGCCGGTACCGGCAGTGATGTGGGTAAAAGCATTATTGCCGCGGCTTTCTGCCGTATTTTCCGTCAGGATGGCTATCATCCGGCACCATTTAAGGCACAGAATATGGCACTTAATTCCTATGCTACACCTGAAGGGCTGGAAATAGGTCGTGCCCAGGCTGTTCAGGCCGAAGCGGCAGGAGTTCCCTGCCATACAGATATGAATCCGTTGTTGTTGAAGCCCTCTTCTGATCATACCTCGCAAGTGGTACTTAACGGACGTCCCATCGGTAACCGTAGTGCCTATGAGTATTTCCGTGTTGAAGGTCGTGAAGAGTTGCGTCACGAGGTCTGTTCAGCTTTCGACCGTCTTGCCACCCGTTATAACCCCATTGTGATGGAAGGTGCCGGAAGTATTTCCGAGATAAATCTTCGGGATACGGATCTGGTCAACCTACCTATGGCCTTACATGCCGGAGCAGATGTGATCCTCGTAGGAGACATTGACCGGGGAGGGGTTTTTGCCAGTGTCTATGGTTCGTTAATGTTGCTGCGTCCTTACGAAAGGGAGCGGATCAAGGGCATACTAATCAATAAATTTCGTGGTGATATCCGTTTGTTCGAATCCGGAGTAAAGATGCTTGAAGAACTTTGTGGTATCCCTGTGGTAGGCGTTGTTCCTTATTATAAAGATATTTATATCGAGGAAGAAGATTCGCTGGCCCTTGCCACGAAATCCGTGCAGACAGAGCAGGGTAAAGTAAACATAGCGGTTGTATTGCTGCGCCATCTCAGTAACTTTACCGACTTTAATGTGTTGGAACGCGATCCCCGGGTACATCTTTTCTATACGAATAATGTAGATGAATTGGCGAAAGCCGATATCATTTTATTACCCGGCAGCAAGAGTACCCTTGCCGATTTGCACGAATTGCGTCGTAATGGTGTGGCACAAGCTGTGATACGTGCCCATCGTGAAGGCGCCACCGTTATGGGCATTTGTGGCGGCTATCAGATTATGGGACAGGAAGTGTGTGATCCTGACCATGTGGAAGGAGAAATAGAACGTTTACCCGGTTTAGGGCTTTTACCTGTCAGTACACATATGACGGGAGAGAAGATTACCCGGCAAATAAAATTCCGCCTTTCCGCTGTTGCAAGGGAAAACAGCCATTTGTCTACTGACGGAATGCAGGCAAATTTGGAAGGTTATGAAATCCACATGGGTACCACCGTTCCTGTTTATGATGCACCGGTTTCCCCTCTGAATCTTTTGGAAGATGGCGGTGCAGACGGTTATTTCCTGGATCGTACCTGTATAGGAACCTATATCCACGGTATTCTTGACAATCCCTCATTCATCGACTTCCTTCTGGAACCTTTTGCCGACAAGATTGCCGATGCGGGAAAATCTTTCGATTATCATCAATTCAAAGAAGAACAATACAATAAACTGGCCGACCATGTGCGTAGTCATGTTGATCTGCCACTTATTTATAAAATACTGACAACTCATGATTGAAGGACACGGAGATGATTCCTATAAATTCGAGCGGCCTATAACGGCCAATTTCAGTTCCAATGTGTATAATCGTGTAGATTTATCCGGACTTCAGGCTCATTTGTGTAGCTGTATCAGCGGTATTTCTTCTTATCCGGAACCGGAACCTTATACTCTGGAAGGTCGTCTGGCAGAGAAGTATCACCTTACTGCTGCCTCTGTTTGTGTGACGAATGGTGCTACAGAAGCTATTTATCTTATAGCACAAACTTTTCGTGGTACTAATACAGCCATTTTTCAACCTACATTCAGTGAGTATGCTGACGCTTGCCGCATGCATGGTCATCGGGTGACGTCACTCTATAAGCTTCCGACAGCAGAAACCAATTATCTCTTACCGCCTGATATCCGTATGCTATGGCTTTGTAATCCTAACAATCCTACCGGTACGGTCATAGAGAAAGCTTATCTGAAAGAATTGATTACCCGTAATCCGCAGGTTTGTTTTGTTATCGACCAGTCTTACGAGTTCTTTACTGTACAGCCTTTGTTTTCACCAGATGAAGCAGTCAACTTTCCGAATGTCCTGCTGCTTCATTCCATGACGAAACGCTATGCTGTTCCGGGTTTACGACTGGGATATATAACTGCTGACGAAGGCTTGCTCAGTCGTTTGCGTACTCATCGTATGCCTTGGTCTGTCAATCAGTTAGCTATTGAGGCCGGAATCTATCTGCTGGCTTACGATGTGCTTAATCCCTTGAATATTTCTGTTTATTTGCAGGAGACGGCTCGTTTACGTCATGCTTTGGAGAGCTTGGGCGGTCTTGAGGTATGGGAGACGGAAACTCATTTTATGTTGGTTCGTCTTCGCATTGGCAAGGCTTCTGCTCTCAAGAATTACCTCGCCAATGAACACGGCATACTAATTCGCGATGCTTCTAATTTTGAAGGTCTGGATGAACATTTCTTTCGTATTGCTGCCCAGACAGCTGAGGAAAATGATCGGCTCGTACAGGCTATAGAACAATGGTTTGCGACTTATTGATAATACATATCGGCATAGGAATGAATAAGACTCACCACAGATTACACAGATTGACACAGATTTATTAATCTAATAATCAGTAAAATAGAATCTGTGTCAATCTGTGTAATCTGTGGTGAGTCTTATTCATAACCCTACATAAATGAATGAATTCCGCCAACGAGTTACAATAATATAGGTTTACGATGTCATATCCCGCTGGAAATCGTTACCTTTGCAGCCCTGAACGATAAATTCATTGACACTATGATATCAGTAGAAGGACTGAAGGTAGAATTTAATGCAACCCCTCTGTTCGAAGACGTCTCTTACGTAATCAACAAAAAAGACCGCATCGCCCTGGTGGGCAAGAATGGTGCGGGTAAGTCTACCATGCTCAAGATATTGGCCGGACTACAGCAGCCCACTTCCGGCGTCGTTGCCATTCCCCGCGAATGTACTATCGGTTACCTGCCACAGGTGATGATTCTCAGTGATAAGCGTACCGTGATGCAAGAGGCGGAACTGGCTTTCGAACACATCTTCGAAATGCAAGCAGACATCGAACGCATGAACCAGCAACTTGCCGAACGCACCGATTATGACAGCGAAGAATACCATAAACTCATCGACCGCTTCACTCATGAGAACGAACGTTTCCTGATGATGGGCGGCACCAACTTCCGTGCTGAAATAGAACGAACCTTGCAAGGATTAGGTTTCAGCCGCGAAGACTTCGACCGCTCCACCAGTGAGTTCTCCGGTGGTTGGCGTATGCGTATCGAACTTGCCAAACTCCTGCTTCGCCGTCCCGATGTGCTGTTGCTCGACGAACCTACCAACCACCTGGATATTGAGAGTATCCAATGGCTTGAAAACTTCCTTTCCACACGTGCCAATGCCGTGGTATTGGTGAGTCACGACCGTGCATTTCTCAATAACGTCACCACGCGCACCATTGAAATCACTTGCGGACAGATTTACGACTACAAAGTGAAGTATGACGAATTCGTCGTACTGCGGAAGGAACGTCGCGAACAGCAACTCCGTGCCTATGAGAATCAGCAAAAACAGATAGAAGATACGGAAGCCTTTATCGAGCGTTTCCGCTATAAAGCCACGAAAGCTGTGCAGGTGCAGAGCCGCATCAAACAACTGGAAAAGATAGAACGTATCGAGGTAGACGAGGAAGACAACTCTGCATTGCGCCTGAAGTTTGCTTGCAGCAGCCGTAGCGGAAGTTACCCTGTCATCTGTGAGGATGTCCGGAAGGCCTATGGTGACCATGTCATCTTCCACGATGTCAACCTGACCATAAACCGTGGTGAGAAAGTGGCGTTCGTAGGTAAGAACGGTGAAGGTAAATCCACCCTGGTAAAGTGTATCATGGGAGAAATAACCGACTATACCGGTAAGCTCACCCTCGGTCATAATGTACAGATCGGTTACTTCGCTCAGAATCAGGCACAACTCCTGGATGAAAGTTTAACGGTATTTGATACCATCGACCGCGTAGCCGTAGGCGATATCCGCCTGAAGATACGCGATATCCTTGGTGCCTTCATGTTCGGCGGTGAAGCTTCTGATAAAAAGGTGAAAGTGCTGTCTGGTGGAGAACGTACCCGCCTTGCAATGATCAAACTCCTGCTGGAACCTGTGAATTTCCTGATACTGGACGAACCGACTAACCACCTCGATATGCGTTCGAAGGATGTACTGAAAGATGCCATTCGCGAATTTGACGGTACAGTCATTTTAGTAAGCCACGACCGTGATTTCCTGGACGGACTTGCGACTAAAGTATATGAGTTCGGTGGTGGAATTGTAAAAGAACACCTCGGTGGCATCTACGACTTCCTGCAAAAGAAGCAGATAGAAAGCCTGAACGAATTACAGAAAGCCCCCGCACTTTCTACCTCACCTTCCGGTGGAAAAGAGAATGCGGATACCGCCACTCAATCTTCCGGTGCCAAGCTTTCCTATGAAGAGCAGAAGGAACTGAACAAGAAGCTCAAAAAACTGGAACGTCGCGTTGCTGACTGTGAATCGGAGATAGAGCAGACCGAGTCTGCCATCGCCATTCTCGAAGCCCGAATGGCAACTCCTGAGGGAGCTTCGGATATGGCCCTTTACGAGCAGCATCAGAAACTGAAACAACAACTCGACTCTGTGATGGAAGAGTGGGATGCCGTCTCTACCGAACTGGAAGCAGTTCGGAAAGAACAATAAAACTTATAACATTATTTTATATCTTATGAAAGTAACTCATTATTTACCTTTAGCCGCAGCTTGCCTTATGATGGTGGGATGTGGTACGGGCAAGCAGAAGGCTGAAATGACAGCCGGTATCCAGCTTGCCAATCTTGACACAACTGCCCTTCCGGGGAGTAGTTTCTATCAGTACGCCTGTGGCGGTTGGATTGAAAGCCATCCACTTTCACCTGAGTATTCACAGTACGGTTCTTTTACAGAACTTGCCGAGAATAACCGTAAGCAGATACAAGGTTTGATTGAAGAACTGGCTGCCACTCAGCACGAAGCTGGTAGTGTAGCGCAAAAGGTAGGCGACCTCTACAAGATTGTTATGGACAGCGTGAAGCTGAACAAAGAAGGTGTTGCTCCTATCAAAGCCGACTTGGAACAGATTGCTTCCCTGAAAGATAAAGAAGCTGTTTATGCTTTGCTCGCCGATCTGCGTAAACAGGGCATCGGTGCTTACCTCGGCCTCTATGTGGCTGCCGACGAAATGAACAGTAACGAGAACGCCGTGCAGCTTTATCAAAGCGGCTTGAGCATGGGCGAACGCGATTACTATCTGGCTACTGATCCTTCTACTACCGCTATCCGTGATGCCTTCCGTACTCATGTACAGAAAATGTATCAGTTGGCAGGTTTCGATGAGGCTACTGCCAAGAAAGGTATGGAAGTGGTTATGGACGTAGAAACCCGTCTTGCCAAAGCTTTCCGTTCTCGTACCGAACTGCGTGACCCGCATGCTAACTACAATAAGATGAGCATGGAAGAGGTGAAGAAGAATTATCCTACTTTCAACTGGGACGCTTACCTTTCAGGTCTTGGACTGACAGATGTGAAAGAAATCATTGTCGGCCAGCCTGCTTCGGTAGCTGAAGCTGCTAACATCCTTAACACCTTACCTGTTGATCAGCAAGTCCTTTACCTGCAATGGAAGCTGATTGACTCTGCCGCCAGCGCATTGAATGACGAGATGGCTCAGCAGAACTTTGACTTCTACGAACGCACCATGTCTGGAACGCAGGAAATGCAACCCCGCTGGAAGACTGCCGTTTCTGTAGTGAGCTCCGCACTGGGTGAAGCCGTGGGGCAAATGTATGTAGAGAAATACTTCCCTGCCGCTGCCAAGGAACGTATGATATCTTTGGTGAAGAACCTTCAGACCAGCCTGGGCGAACGCATCAACAACCTTGCCTGGATGAGCGACGAAACCAAGCTGAAAGCACAGGAAAAACTGGCTACTTTCCACGTGAAGATCGGTTATCCTGATAAGTGGAAAGACTACTCTACGTTGGAGATCAAGGACGACTCTTATTGGAACAATATCAAGCGTGCCAACCTGTGGAACTATGCCGAAATGGTTGCCAAAGCCGGCAAACCGGTAGACAAGGACGAGTGGTTGATGACTCCGCAGACCGTAAACGCTTATTACAACCCGACAACGAACGAAATCTGTTTCCCTGCCGGTATCCTGCAATATCCGTTCTTCGATATGAATGCTGACGATGCCTTCAATTACGGTGCAATCGGTGTTGTAATCGGTCATGAGATGACACACGGCTTCGACGACCAAGGTCGCCAGTACGACAAAGACGGTAATCTGAAAGACTGGTGGACAGAAGAAGATGCTAAGAACTTCGAGAAACGTGCCGATGTAATGGTTGCTTTCTTTGACAGCATCGAAGTTGCACCGGGGGTACATGCCAACGGTCGTATGACACTGGGTGAGAACATTGCCGACCACGGAGGTTTGCAAGTATCTTATCAGGCATTCAAGAAGGCTACCGCTGCCGCTCCGCTGGAAGTAAAAGACGGTTTCACTCCCGAACAACGCTTCTTCCTGGCTTATGCCAATGTTTGGGCTAACAATACCCGTCCCGAAGCCATCCTGCAATTGACGAAGATCGATGTACACTCTTTGGGCAAATGGCGTGTAGACGCTGCGTTGCCGCACATTGCTGCATGGTATGATGCATTTGGCATTACGGAGAAAGATCCGATGTATGTACCGGTAGAAGAACGCATCTCTATCTGGTAATAGTTTCATGCGGGGAAACAAATTATTTCATTACCTGAAATAAACAAGCTCATCAGAGCGGAAGATTATGAACTAAGGCAGTAAATCCTAAACAGGATTGCTGCCTTTTTTAATTATACCTAATTTATTGTGTTTGAGTATGTGTGCAAATAAACATTTTTAGTACCTTTGCGCATCAAATACTTATATACGCAATTCCATGTCTGAAACAAAAAGAATTAAAACCGCTTTAGTATCGGTTTATCATAAGGAAGGTTTGGACGAAATCATCACCAAACTGCATGAAGAAGGAGTTGAGTTTCTGTCAACAGGCGGAACTCGTCAGTTTATAGAATCACTGGGGTATCCCTGTAAAGCAGTGGAAGACTTGACCACGTATCCCTCTATCCTGGGTGGACGTGTGAAGACCCTGCATCCGAAAGTGTTCGGTGGTATTCTCTGCCGTCGCGGACTGGAACAGGATATGCAACAGATAGAAAAATATGAAATTCCCGAAATAGACCTCGTTATCGTTGATTTGTACCCGTTTGAAGCTACCGTAGCTTCCGGTGCCGACGAGCCGACTATTATTGAGAAAATAGATATAGGCGGTATCTCACTGATCCGTGCAGCTGCCAAGAATTACAATGATGTGGTTATCATCGCTTCTCAGGCACAATACCAGCCGTTCCGCGATATGCTGATGGAACATGGAGCTACCACTTCGCTGGAAGAACGCCGTTGGTTTGCCAAAGAGGCGTTTTCCGTTTCTTCCCATTACGATTCAGCCATCTTCAACTACTTCGATGGCGAAGAAGGTTCCGCATTCCGTTGCTCTGCCAATAATCAGAAGACTTTGCGCTACGGCGAGAACCCGCATCAGAAGGGTCACTTCTACGGAAATCTGGAAGCTATGTTCGACCAGATTCACGGAAAGGAAATCTCTTACAACAACCTGCTCGATATCAATGCAGCCGTTGACCTGATCGATGAATTTGAGGAGACTACGTTTGCCGTATTGAAGCATAACAATGCTTGCGGTCTGGCTTCACGCCCTACGGTGCTCGAAGCATGGAACGATGCATTGGCCGGTGACCCGGTTTCCGCTTTTGGTGGTGTGCTCATCACAAACGGAGTGATCGATAAGGATGCGGCTGAGGAAATCAATAAAATCTTCTTTGAGGTAATTATCGCTCCTGATTACGATGTAGACGCATTGGAAATCCTGGGACAGAAGAAAAACCGTATTATTCTGGTTCGCAAGCCTGCCGCACTGCCTAAGAAGCAGTTCCGTTCTCTCTTGAATGGTGTGTTGGTACAGGACCGCGACCTGAACATCGAGAAGCCGGAAGATTTGAAAACTGCAACCACGAAAGCACCTACCGCACAGGAAATAGAAGACATGCTCTTTGCTAACAAGATTGTGAAGAACAGTAAGTCCAACGCTATCGTACTGGCTAAAGGCAAGCAATTGCTGGCAAGCGGTGTGGGACAGACTTCACGTGTGGATGCTTTGAAGCAGGCCATCGAAAAAGCCAAGAACTTCGGCTTCGACCTGAAAGGTGCCGTGATGGCATCCGACGCTTTCTTCCCCTTCCCCGACTGTGTGGAGATTGCCGGAAATGAAGGTGTGACCGCAGTTATTCAACCGGGTGGTTCCATCAAGGATCAGCTTTCGTTCGACTATTGCAACGAACATGGCATCGCGATGGTGACCACAGGAATTCGTCATTTCAAACACTAATTAGATTTATGATTTATAATTTATGAGTTATGACCGCTGAACAGCAAGAGTTGTAAGCGCCCTCATTATCATCCATAAATTATAAATCATAATTCATAAATCATAAATATTCGCATGGGATTATTCTCTTTTACACAAGAAATAGCGATGGACCTTGGTACCGCCAATACCATTATTACAACCAATGGTAAGATTGTGGTGGATGAGCCTTCGGTGGTAGCTCTCGACCGTCGCACCGATAAGATGATTGCCGTGGGTGATAAGGCAAAGATGATGCACGAAAAGACCCATGAAAACATACGTACCATCCGTCCGCTTCGCGACGGTGTAATTGCCGATTTCTATGCTTGCGAGCAGATGATACGCGGTTTGATAAAGATGGTGAATAATCGCAACCGTCTGTTCTCTCCTTCGCTCCGTATGGTTATCGGTGTCCCCTCGGGTAGTACTGAAGTGGAGCTGCGTGCCGTGCGCGACTCTGCCGAGCATGCCGGCGGACGTGACGTCTACCTGATTTTCGAACCTATGGCTGCCGCTATCGGTATCGGTATCGATGTGGAAGCTCCGGAAGGAAACATGATTGTAGATATAGGTGGTGGTTCTACGGAAATTGCCGTTATCTCCTTGGGTGGTATCGTAGCCAACAATTCCATCCGCATAGCGGGTGATGACTTTACTGCGGACATTCAGGAGTATATGAGCCGTCAGCACAATGTGAAGGTCAGTGAGCGTATGGCCGAACGTATTAAGATCAATGCGGGTGCCGCCCTGACTGAACTTGGTGAAGACGCCCCCGAAGATTATATCGTTCACGGACCGAACCGTATCACGGCTCTGCCTATGGAAGTGCCTGTATGCTATCAGGAAGTAGCGCACTGTCTGGAGAAATCAATCTCGAAGATTGAAACCGCTATCTTGAACGCGTTGGAAAATACACCTCCCGAACTGTATGCCGATATCGTGCACAATGGTATTTATCTGGCAGGTGGTGGTGCATTGCTTCGCGGACTTGATAAGCGTTTGACTGATAAGATTAACATTCCGTTCCATATTGCTGAGGATCCCCTGCATGCTGTTGCCAAAGGTACGGGTGTGGCGCTGAAGAATGTGGATCGTTTCTCATTCCTGATGAGATGATAAAGCCATATGCGAAATTTACTGAACTTTCTTATTAAATACAACTACTGGTTCCTCTTTCTACTGTTAGAGGCAGCCAGTTTTGTTTTATTGTTTCGTTTCAACTACTATCAGCAGAGTGTGTTCTTCACATCTGCCAACAGTGTGGCGGGGAAAGTTTACGATGTTTCGGGAACTATTACTTCTTATTTCCATCTGAAATCTGTCAATGAAGACTTGCTCGACCGTAATATGTGGTTGGAGCAGCGGGTGGCTTTCCTGGAGAAAACGCTGAAAGATAAAGAAATGGACTCTGTTCGGTTGTATAGCCTGGAACGGCTCGAACCGGACGAATACCATATTTTCAAAGCGAATGTCATCAAGAATAGTCTGAACCGGGTGGATAACTATATCACCCTTGATGAAGGAACCTCTGCGGGTATCCGTCCGGAAATGGGAGTGGTAGATGCCAACGGAGTAGTGGGCATTGTCTATAAAACTTCTCCGCATTACTCTACCGTTATTCCATTGCTGAACAGTAAATCGAGCATCAGTTGCAAGATTGTGGGCAGTGAATATTTCGGTTATTTGAAGTGGGAATATGGAGATTCTCGTTATGCTTATTTGAAAGATTTACCTCGCCATGCAGAGTTTAACCTGGGTGATACGGTGGTGACAAGTGGGTATTCTACAGTATTTCCTGCGGGTATCATGGTGGGAACGGTGGATGATATGTCTGATTCTCACGACGGTCTCTCTTATCTGTTGAAGATAAAACTGGCCACGGATTTCGGAAAGGTGAGCAACGTTCGGGTGATTGCCCGTACCGGACAAGAAGAGCAGCAGACATTGGAGAAGGAAGAAGGGAAATGATGGGAGTGATAAGTGTTAGAGTATTTAGTGATAAGCAATTAATGGGGTAACCTTAATTGTCAATTGTCAATTATCAATTGTTAATTAAATAAGAGGTGGTCATCAATTATCTGCATAAAATAGGTTGGTTTATCGGTTTGGTACTATTGCAGGTACTGATACTGAATAATGTGCATATTGCCGGATATGCCACTCCTTTTCTATATATTTATCTCATACTGAAATTTGAGTCGGAAACACCACGGAATACTTTGATGTTGTGGGCGTTTTTTCTGGGACTGACGGTGGATATCTTTTCGGATACGCCGGGTATGAATGCTGCAGCTACGGTGGCACTGGCTTTTCTGCGTCCTACATTCCTACGCCTGTTTGTGCCGCGGGATGCGTTTGAGAATATAGTTCCTTCGATAAAATCGATGGGAATTGTACCTTTCCTGAAGTATTTGGTTGTTAGCGTTTTTATTCATCATGCAATATTACTTACCATAGAATTCTTTTCGTTCGCCCATATCGGAACGTTGCTGCTGAGAATTGTGGCAAGTGCGTTGCTGACTATAACCTGTATCATGGCTATAGAAGGAGTGAAGAAGAAGTAAGATGGCAAAAGATTATACACTCGAAAAGCGGAAATTTGTGATAGGTGGGGTAGCAATTGTGATTGTTATCATTTATATCATGCGTCTTTTTGTGTTGCAGATCATGACTGATACTTACAAGAAGAATGCAGATAGTAACGCTTTCCTTAATAAAATCCAGTATCCTTCGCGCGGTGCTATTTATGACCGCAATGGAAAATTACTGGTGTTCAATCAACCTGCGTATGATATCACATTCGTGCCGCGAGAGGTGACGGAACTGGATACTCTCGATTTTTGCCGCACACTGAATATTACGAAAGAACAGCTGCTGAAGCGAATGAAAGATGTGAAGAACCGCTGGATGAATCCCGGTTATTCCAGATATACGCATCAGGTTTTTATGACGCAGCTCTCGGCGGAAGAGTGCGGTGTATTCCAGGAAAAACTCTTTAAATTCCCGGGTTTTTATATTCAGAGACGTACTATCCGGCAATACACTTATAATTCTGCCGGACATGCTTTGGGAGATATTGGTGAGGTTTCAATGAGAGATATTGAGGCTGACGACTATTACATTCGCGGTGATTATGTGGGTAAGCAAGGTATAGAAAAGTCATACGAGAAATACCTGCGTGGCGAAAAAGGAGTAGAGGTTTTGCTTCGTGATGCGCACGGACGTATTCAGGGCCACTATATGGATGGGAAACTAGATCGCCCATCCATACCGGGTAAGAACCTGAAATTAGGGTTGGATATTGATTTGCAGATGTTAGGTGAGCGTCTGATGAAAAATAAAATCGGTGCAATTGTGGCTATTGAGCCGGAAACGGGGGAGATCCTTTGTCTGGTGTCTGCTCCGAACTTTGATCCGCACTTGATGATTGGCCGCCAACGTGGTAAAAATCATAATATGCTGCAGAGAGATAAGCAGAAACCTTTGCTGAATCGTGCTATTATGGGTGTCTATCCTCCGGGGTCTACTTTCAAAACAGCGCAGGCGCTGACATTCTTACAGGAAGGTATTATACAGCCATCCACATCGTTTCCTTGTTCTCACGGATTCATTTATGGAGGTCTGCGTGTGGGATGCCACGGACATGGATCACCTCTTCCGCTGATACCTGCTATTGCCACTTCGTGTAATGCTTATTTTTGTTGGGGGCTTTATCGCATGTTTGGTGATAAGAAATACGGTTCACCACAGAATGCGCTTACTGTATGGAAAGATCACATGGTTTCTCAAGGATTTGGTTATAAGTTGGGAACGGATTTGCCGGGTGAGAAACGTGGATTTATTCCTAATGCAGGTGTTTATGATAAGGCCTATCGTGGATCATGGAATGGATTGACGGTAATCAGTATTTCTATCGGTCAGGGTGAAGTTTTAAGTACACCTTTGCAAATGGCAAACTTAGCGGCTACCATTGCCAATCGTGGTTATTTTGTGACTCCGCATATTGTGAAGGATATTCAAGATGCAGAATTGGATAGTACCTATCGGGAGCGTCGTTACACTTCTATTGATCGTTCTTATTATGAAGAAATTGTAGAAGGTATGCGGGCGGCTGTTACGGGAGTTACCGGAAGTGCTACTTGCCGTATAGCCGGAACCATATTGCCGGGTGTAGAAGTTTGTGGAAAGACGGGTACGGCACAGAATCGCGGACATGACCATTCTGCATTTATAGGTTTTGCCCCGATGGACAAGCCGAAGATCGCTATTGCCGTTTATGTGGAGAATGGTGGTTGGGGGGCAACCTATGGAGTACCTTATGGTGCTTTAATGATGGAACAGTATTTGAATGGAAAACTTTCGCCTGCCAGCGAGGAAAGAGCGGAAGAAATGAGTAATCGTGTGATAATGTATGGTGACGAGGAGAGATAGTATATGGAAATCACTGGATTGGGTAACGATCTGTGTTTACTTGATTCTGATTGCATTCGGTTGGTTTAGCGTTTGCGGGGCAAGCTATGATTATGGTGACCGCGACTTCTGGGATTTCTCCACTCGTGCAGGTAAGCAACTGGTTTGGATCATTTGCTCTTTCGGATTGGGGTTTGTGTTGTTGATGCTTGAAGACAGCGTTTATGATATGTTTGCCTATCTGATTTATATAGCACTTGCCATATTACTTGTGGTCACTATCTTTATAGCCCCTGATACGAAGGGATCGAGGTCGTGGCTGGTCATGGGGCCGGTAAGTTTGCAGCCGGCGGAGTTCGCCAAGTTTGCTACGGCGCTGGCTCTTGCCAAGTATATGAATTCCTATTCGTTCACCATGAAGAACTGGAAGAATATCTTGATGATGGTTTTCCTTATTTTGTTCCCGATGATACTTATTATCTTGCAGCGGGAGACTGGCTCAGCGTTGGTATATACTGCTTTCTTTTTGGTTCTGTATCGGGAGGGGATGCCGGGTGTGGTACTGTTTTCCGGAGTGTGCGCGGTAGTTTACTTTGTGGTAGGTATTCGTTTTGATCAGGTGTTTATTGCCGATACGCCGACGCCGATAGGGGAGTTTGCAGTACTTTCGATGGTCTTGCTGTCTGCGGCAGGAATGGTGTGGGTTTATAAGAAGAAATGGGAACCGGTACGCAATATATTGTTAGTTACCATTGGAGTGTTGTTAATCGCTTATTTTATATCGGAATATGTGACTCCGTTTAATTTGGTTTGGGTGCAATGGGGACTGTGTATGCTGGTAGTTGGGTACCTTATTTTCCTTTCGTTAAGTGAGCGTCATCTTAGTTATTTCCTGATAGGTATGTTTGCTATCGGTTCTATCGGTTTCTTATATTCCAGTGATTACTTCTTTAATAAAGTATTGGAGCCTCACCAGCAGATACGTATCAAGGTGGTATTAGGCATGGAAGAAGATCTGGCTGGTGCCGGATACAATGTCAACCAGTCGAAGATAGCTATCGGTTCCGGTGGCCTGACAGGAAAGGGATTCCTAAACGGTACTCAGACTAAGCTGAAATATGTACCCGAACAAGATACGGACTTTATTTTCTGTACGGTAGGTGAAGAAGAAGGATTTATAGGTTCTACTGCCGTGCTACTCTTATTCCTTATATTAATACTCCGTCTGATTGCTGTGGCGGAGCGGCAACCGTCTACTTTTGGTCGAGTCTATGGGTACTCGGTCGTTAGTATATTCCTGTTCCACTTATTTATTAATGTAGGCATGGTGTTGGGATTGACACCTGTGATTGGTATTCCGTTGCCATTCTTTAGTTATGGCGGTTCTTCGCTTTGGGGATTCACCATCCTGCTGTTCATCTTCCTGCGGATTGATGCAGGACGTAAAAAGAGACTGTCAGCGTTTTAATTTGATTCCTACATCATTGATACCGGGAAGAACTTCGTCCGGTAGAAGGTGTATAATTTTGAAGCGGTATTCCCCGGCTTTTCCAATACGGATGAAACCTGCTGGGAGAGTTGATTGATATAACCCACCCCAGCCATCTCCTAACCAAATACCTGCATTGTCAGCAAGTCGCAGCTCCAATGTATCCCGCTTGATATTTGGGATCTCCGGGCTGTCGTAGTAGATGAGTAAGGGCAAATTCTGATATGGATAATTGTTCCGGTTTCTCACTTCTACGGATACATTGTAGAGTGTAGCGGAGTCTGCAACCGAAACATTGAAGAATAGTGTGTCATTCCGCTGCCAGCCTTCCGTTGGCAGGGATTGAAAAGAATGATATACAGTCTGTTCATCGCAGGCTGTGTAGAAGCTTGCGATGAACAGCAGTATTAAACTCTTCAGGAGAGATGTTTTATTCTTGGGCTGGTTTTTCATTTCCGGCTGGTTTCTCTCCTTGTGGTCTGGGTGGATTGTTGGGTCTGGGACCTCTATCAACACGTTGTCCATCTCCTCGTTCACGATTTTTTTGCTTGTTGCGTCTGACCTGATCGCCTTGTTGTCTGGGTTGGTTCCCCTGTTGCCTTGGTTGCTCGCCTTGTGGTCTGGGAGTACCTTGTGGTCTGGGAGTACCTTGTGGGCGTGGTTCACCTTGTGGGCGTGGTCTGGATTGTTGATCTCCAGGTTGATTCGGATTTCCTTTTTTCTTTTTCTTGCGGTTGTTATTACCGCTGTTTCCATTCCCGCCACCGTTATTTTCTCCGCCATTTTTACCTTTACGACTACGGTCGAAGCGGGTTAAGCTTTCCTGTTCCAACAAATCTATCGGCTTCTTGGGTTCCACTTGGCGTGCTTCTTCTACAAGACTTTCTGGCTTAGTACCCCGTTTGTTCATACCGATGATTTCAAATGCACGCTTACCACTGATTGTTACCAGATTGGCAGGAATGTTCTTGTCGGTAGAGTAGGTTATCTGATTGCTTAGAATATCTGCCTTGAAGAAATAGAAAGTACCGTCTTTGGTTTCCAACTCGATCTCCCTGGAAGGAAGACGTTTCTGAGCTTCCACATAGCAGTCCACTTCATAGTTGAGACAGCATTTCAGTTTGGCACATTGTCCTGCCAGTTTTTGCGGATTGAGAGAAATATCCTGATAACGGGCGGCACTTGTGGATACTGACACGAAAGAGGTCATCCAGGTGGCACAGCAGAGCTCGCGTCCACAAGGGCCGATACCACCAATTCGTCCGGCTTCCTGACGTGCGCCAATTTGCTTCATTTCAATGCGGACATGGAAAGCATCTGCCAATACCTTGATTAGCTGGCGGAAGTCTACACGCTCATCGGCAATATAATAGAAAATAGCTTTGTTACCGTCTCCCTGATATTCCACATCACCGATTTTCATGTTGAGATTCAGGTTGAGGGCAATCTGTCGGGCGCGTATCATGGTGTTATGTTCGCGTCCTTTGGCTTCATTGTATTTGTCCATATCTACCTGTTTGGCTTTACGGTAGATACGCTTGATATCAGCCTCAGACTTGATGTTAGCTTTTCTCATTTGTAGCGGAACAAGGCGTCCGGTTAGGGTCACCACACCGATGTCATGTCCCGGTGTTGCTTCTACGGCCACGATGTCGCCCTTTTCAAGAGGTATATGGTTGCTATTGCGGAAATATCCTTTGCGGGTATTCTTGAACTGAACTTCTACCAGATCGCTTTCTTCTCCGTTTCCGGGAATATCGGCCAGCCAGTCGTAGGTGTTCAGTTGCTTGTCTTGCCTGCCGCAACTTTTGCAGCAGAGACTTCCGCTTCCGTTATGTAGTTTAAAATCCATTTTTTTATTTATGATTGAGATTACTACTATATATCTGATTTCTACTGTTTCAGTAGAACTATCATTTTCAATGAAAAATCAAAAAAGACCATCCTTGCATTTACATTTTGCTCAATATGTATCTGCGCTTCGCTCAATTCATCCATCATTCCCATTACATTCCGTTCGTTGATAAAAGGGGCGAAGCGGGTGGCAAAGTTTTGTTCGGGCAGAGTCATGTAACTCATCTCTTTGCAATGCAGGTTATAGATAAAATTCTCGCGTATCATACGCTGGGCGTATGTCAGGAAGTTCTTCTGCCGTTCGCGTCCCATGCCTGCCAGTTGCTCACTCCATTGCTTCATTTCACGTATCTTCCGTTGATAGGAAAGACGCATGAGGCTGACAAAGAGTTCAAAGAACAGTTCATTTTCTTCGTTTAGGTGGATGGTTTCCAATGCTTTGATAAAGTCACCGTTGGCAAGATGCGCCAAGGTGAAACTATCATTAGGACGTACGCCGTATTTCTGTTGCAAGGCGTTGGCAATATCCGTTTCTTCTATTTTACGGATGTTGAAACGTTGCGTACGGCTCAGGATTGTTGGCAGTATCATGTCCGGAGTTTCGGATATCAATAGGAATACTGTCTTTTCGGGAGGCTCTTCCAGAAGTTTCAATAACTTATTGGCACAAACTACGTGCATTTTCTCCGGTAGCCAGACGATAGTAACCTTGTAGCCACCTTCGCTTGATTTCAGACTGAGCTTGCGCACTATCTCGTCACTCTCTTTTGCATAGATGATGGCTTGCCCGTTTTCAGCATCCATCTCATTTAGCCAGTGGTTTAGACTGAAATAAGGGCTGTTCAGCACCAGATGGCGCCAGTCAGCTATATAATCATCGCACACTTCTTTCTTTCCTTTTTTTACGATGGGAAAGACGAAATGTACATCCGGATGTACCAGCTTATTCCACTTTACGCAGGAGGGACAGGTACCACAGGCGTCTGTATCTGTACGGTTCGGGCAACAGATGTAACGGGCATAAGCCATTGCCAACGGAAGTTTTCCCACTCCCGATGGACCGCAGAAGAGCTGAGCATGAGGAATACGCCCCTCTTGCACTTCCTGCCGGAGTCGCTGTTTGGCTGCTTCTTGTCCTATTACCTCTTTGAAAAACACGATATTATATATAATTTAATTATCAATTACTAATTACCAATTAGATTACTCCAACTCTCAACTTTCAACTTCCCCTAGTATACCAGTTTTGCAACTTCTTTTATACTGTCCACTGCACCGATGGAGTAGAAGTGAATACTAGGTACTCCATGTTCCACTAATTCCTTACATTGCTTAACACACCATTCGATGCCTACTTGTTTGGCTTCTTCATCCGTTTTGCATTTCATCGCTTCGTATGCCAGTTCTTCGGGCAAGTCCACTTTGAATGTCTTGGGTATCATGCTGATTTGAGATATTTTCTTGAACGGTTTGATACCTGGAATGATGGGAATGGTAACTCCGGCTTTCCGGGCACGTTCTACGAAGTCGAAGTATTTCTGGTTATCATAGAAAAGCTGTGTGACTGCATATTCTGCACCGGCTTCCATTTTCTTTTTCAGCCAGTAGATATCAGTGTCAATATTGGGAGCTTCTTCGTGTTTTTCGGGATAACACGCTACGCCATAGGAAAATGGTGTATTGGTCACTTTCATTTCCGAGCCATCTACGAAAATACCTTTATTGAAGTTATTGATCTGTTCTTGCAATTCAGTGGCATGATGGTAGCCATCGCCTTCGGGAGTGAAGACGGACTCATGTTTTGCTTTATCTCCACGTAATACCAGTAAGTCGGTAATACCCAGGAATTGCAGATCGAGCAGTACATATTCCGTCTCTTCGCGGGTGAAACCACTACAAAGAAGATGCGGAACTACAGTAATATTATATTTGTTTTGGATAGCGGCAGCTACGGCAACAGTCCCTGGGCGGCGGCGCAAGCGATTGCGCTGAAACAAACCGTTTCCCAGATCTTTATACACATATTCGCTGCGATGTGTGGTGATATTGATGTATTTCGGGTCAAATTCCCGCAAAGTATCTATGGTGTCGTACAGCTTTTCGATGCCTGTGCCTTTCAGCGGTGGCAGTATTTCAAAAGAGAAAGCTGTCTTCTCGTTGCTGTGTATCAGGTCGATAATTCTCATTTCTTTTTCGTTGTCTTTGTTCGGTGAACAAAACTTATTTGTACATTGGGAACAAAAATACGAAAAAGAAATGAGATATGCTTTTATTGTTGGGCTATTCTTTTATACAACGTATAGGAACAGCTATATAATAATCTTTGTCTTTCACTTTATTACTGCCAGTGTCGTTAATATCGTTTGATGTACTTTTCATGAAAATAACGGTTTCTGTCAATCCATTCACGTCATCTCCTATCCAATAGAAAGCTGCGGCAGACTCATTTATCAAAGCTGTTTTATTTCCACTTTCTGTATACACTCCGTAAGGATAAAAACTTAATCCAGTCTCGTTAGTGGCAGGGGATACGATATCTCCCGTCTTAAATGGTATCCAATCTCCTGTTTTTAAAACAGAAATATCATTCTTGATATACTGCCTTAGTGAATCCCAATCTCCGTTATTAGGTATTTTCCATCCTTCTGGAGCCAAGTTACCAGCTAATATAGCTTCTCCATTATAGAAGTATATTTCATCTTTTTCGGGTTTAAAATAACCTGCTCCCTTGCCTAATTCTACTTGTTTAGTAAGAGGAGTGCCGTTTCTGTATGTAGTTGCGCACAAGTCTTTCTGCATCCAATATTGTATGCCTATTTTTACTATAGGATATTCTTTTAAAGTTCCATTCCTGATATCTCTAATCGTATGTCGTATAACATTTATATCCAAAGGCTTTTCGGGTTTTATTAATGTGATTATCCCTGATTCATTCAGATAGAATTTATCAATTTTTCCAGAAGTACCTGTAGTATATGTAAACGAATTATCTTCTGTATTCCAACTTATTTTTCCTCCATTGATCTCTCTTTCATCATCTAATAGTTGTAGTACAGTTCCATTAGTAAGGTCGCTTTGTTCATCGGCTCCGATAGGATAAATAGTGATTGCTTGTGAACTAATATTATCTGACCTAAGATATTCTTTGCAAATTTCTACAATAGGTTTACCGCTACTATATACTTTATAAACATTTGATTGGGTAAAAGATAATGCGGCAATATGTATTGCTGTAGTTTTGCCGCTATTATCTGTTTCCTTACCTTCAACAGATGTCCAGTCTTCTATGTTGCCGGTTATTCCTGTCAATATATGACTGGTAGTCTGCATGGCTGCTATGTCCAGGTCACATTGTGTATTTTCTGTCATTGTTAATTCCGGCATTGGGCATGTGTATAGTTGTCCATTCCAGTCCATGACGAATGATTGTATATCGGATTTTATATCTTGAGGAATAATGATAATCTCTTTTCCTATAAGTTTCCCGTTTTTTATACTCCATGTTCCGTAAGGAATAATATCTGTTTCTTCTTTATGATTTGTAAATTCCCCTGTGGTCAAATTATAGTCGGCTTTATTATAGAATCCGGTAGCAATGATTCGTGGATTAGCACTTAGTAAGCTTTCAACAGTTTCATCTCCTTTGGGGGTAAGTGTTATGTTGAATTTGACTAATTTATGATAGAACTTCAGTTCAACAGCTTTTTCACTACTTGCCACTTTTGACTGTGTTGCGATTAGAAAATCTGATTGTGAACGTTTAATAGGATTGCTTTGATCTGACTGTATAGAGATTGGAATAATGGAAGAATTGGCAGATATCTCTGTTGGTAGGTAAGGGGAATAACTGATAAAATCAAGGGTTGCATCTCCTACCGGATAGAAAACTGTTTTTTGGGGGATAAGCGTACTACTTCCTGTACATTCTAACTGCAAATTGTTGATATACCTTTCTTCTGCAATAGAAGTGGAGGATAGCATTGCGTATAATCCCACTTTATCTCCTTTCTCGAAGGTTGTATTTGTCACTCGTGTACTCGTTTTATTGATCTTTGTTGAAAATGTGATAGGGGTAGTTCCTGGAGAAGTCTCTGAATCTAACTTATTGACACAAGAAGAAATAGGTAGAAAAAGAGAACATAATAAAACAGAAATCAATCTGTTACTTTTAATAGTTGTTTTGCTCATTTGTTGCTATTTTATGAAATACAATTGTTGTATTTCTAGTTAGTACGTAGCTCTATCTGTTAATTAAAGCATCGGAATATCTGAGGTGGGTAAGGACCATAATTGGTATAAGAAAGTCTGTGGCTTTGGGATGCTAATTAATTGAATTCACGCTTGAATTCCAGTTCTATTCCATCTTAATGTTTTTCAATGTTCATTAACTCTGTTGGTTGACAAAGGTAAAATAATAATCTAAATATCTGAAAGAATAAACCAGTTTCTGTTAAAAGTATTTTTATCTTCCTTTGTATGAAGTGAATAAATGAATAGCTTTTGTCCCTACATTTTCATTCTTTCGCGGGAGATTTCAAAATTATCAGTACCTTTGTACTCTAAATTAAAGATAATCTGATAACTTATGCCATTAAATTTACCTGATAAGCTGCCGGCGATAGAGTTGCTGAAAGAAGAGAACATATTTGTTATTGACAACTCCCGCGCCACGCAACAGGACATCCGTCCGTTGCGCATCGTTATCCTGAACTTGATGCCTTTGAAGATTACCACGGAGACAGATCTTGTGCGTTTGCTCTCCAATACACCGCTTCAAGTGGAAATCTCGTTCATGAAAATCAAGAGTCATACATCAAAGAATACGCCTGTAGAACACATGCAGACATTCTATACTGACTTTGAAAAGATGCGTGGCGAGAAGTACGACGGTATGATTATCACCGGTGCTCCTGTAGAACAATTGGATTTCGAAGAGGTGACTTACTGGGATGAAATAATGGAAATATTCGATTGGGCGCGTACGCATGTTACGTCCACCCTTTATATATGTTGGGCTGCACAGGCCGGACTTTATCATCATTATGGAGTACCCAAGTATGCGTTGGATAAGAAAATGTTCGGCATATTCGAGCATCGTCCTTTAGATCCGTTACACGCCATTTTCCGTGGTTTCGATGATATGTTCTATGTACCCCATAGCCGTCATACGGAAGTACGGAAAGAAGATATCTTGAAAGTGCCGGAACTTACTTTACTTTCGGAATCGGAAGATGCAGGCGTACACCTGGTGGTAGCACGTGGTGGACGTGAGTTCTTTGTTACCGGACATTCGGAATACTCTCCACTGACGCTGGATACGGAATATCGCAGGGATGTGGATAAAGGTCTGCCCATTGAAATACCTCGTAATTATTATGTGGATAATGATCCGGATAAAGGTGTGATGGTGCGTTGGCGTGCCCATGCCAATCTGCTGTTCTCTAATTGGTTGAACTATTTCGTTTATCAGGAAACTCCGTACAATATTAACGATATAAAGTAGCTACAAGCTACGGGCTACGAGTGACAAGACCTTGCGGTGTATAGCGTATCACTCGTAGCTTGTAGCCTGTAACTTGTAACTAAAACGATATGATAAAGCAACGGAAGATAGAGTTACTAGCCCCTGCCAAGAACATGGAATGTGGCATTGAAGCTATTAACCACGGTGCGGATGCAGTGTATATCGGTGCACCTAAGTTTGGCGCACGTGCAGCAGCCGGCAATTCGTTGGAAGATATAGCTGCTTTGGTGGCTCATGCCCATTTATATAATGCCCGGATTTATGTGACTGTCAATACTATCTTAAGAGAAGAAGAACTGGCAGAGACGGAGAAAATGATTTGGGATTTGTATCGTGCGGGAGTAGATGCCCTCATTGTGCAAGACATGGGAATCACTCGCTTAAACCTGCCGCCTATTCCCTTGCACGCCAGTACGCAAATGGATAACCGTACACCGGAGAAAGTACGTTTCCTTGCAGAAGCTGGTTTCCGGCAAGTAGTATTGGCACGTGAGCTTTCCCTTCAGGAAATCAGCCATATTCATAAAGCTTGTCCGGAAGTGCCGTTGGAAGTATTTGTACATGGAGCACTTTGCGTTAGTTATAGCGGGCAATGTTATGTCAGCCAGGCTTGTTTCGGACGTAGTGCCAACCGGGGAGAATGTGCACAATTCTGCCGTTTGCCTTTCAGTCTGGTGGATGCCGACGGAAAAGTAATTGTACGTGATAAGCATTTGCTATCTCTCAAAGATTTGAATCAGAGTGATATTTTGGAAGAGTTACTTGATGCAGGTGCCACTTCGCTCAAGATAGAAGGCCGTCTGAAAGATGTTTCTTACGTAAAGAATGTTACGGCTGCTTACCGCCAAAAGCTGGATGCTATCTTTACACACCGTAAAGAATACGCCCGGGCCTCTTCCGGTACTTGTAATTATACATTCCGTCCCCAGTTAGATAAAAGTTTTAGTCGTGGATTTACGCATTATTTCCTGCACGGACGCAGTGAAGAAATCTTCTCTTTTGATACTCCGAAATCCCTCGGTGAAGAGATGGGCACCATGAAGGAACAACGCGGAAACTACCTCACAGTAGCCGGATTGGAATCATTCAACAACGGTGACGGTGTTTGTTATATCGATGAGCAAGGACGCCTGCAAGGCTTCCGTATCAACCGTGTAGATGGAAATAAACTCTATCCGGCAGGTGAGATGCCTCGTATCCGTCCGCGTACTGTGCTTTACCGTAACTATGACCAGGAGTTTGAGAAGTTGCTGGCACGTAAGTCTTCCGAACGAAAGATTTCCGTATCCTTGCTTTTGGCAGATACTGCCTTCGGCTTTGCTCTGACTGTCACGGATGAGGATGATAATAGCGTTACACTTTCTTTCCCTCATCAGAAAGAACCTGCCCGTACCCCGCAGGCAGATAATCTGCGTACTCAACTCAGTAAATTGGGAAATACTCCTTTTGAAGCTGGAATATTAGCGGATAATCGTTCGCCTGAAACAAATTCCGCCATAGAAATCCGCTTTTCAGATAACTGGTTTCTTCCCGTTTCCGTAGTAGCCGATTGGCGCCGTCAAGCCGTAGACAAGCTGGTTACCGTTCGCCGTATTAATTATCGGCAGGAAGTGGCAGTCTGGAAACCTACAACTCATGTTTTCCCTTTGCCGGGAACTTCTTCTAAGACAACAGCTTCCGCTACTTCATTAACGTACCTCGGTAATGTAATGAATACCCGTGCCGCCTCTTTCTATACCGATCACGGCATTGCTACCGTAGCTCCGGCTTATGAGAAACAATCTGTACCGGATGCTGTTTTAATGTTCTGCAAGCATTGTTTGCGTTATAGTATGGGTTGGTGCCCTACTTATCAGAAGGGACGTTCACCTTATCGGGAGCCTTATTATTTGCAAGGAACTGATGGTAAGCGCTTCCGCTTGGAGTTTGATTGTAAGAATTGTCAGATGAAAGTATATGCGGAATAAGAGAGAACATATTCGTTATCACCACAGAGCGGTACAGAGTAACACTGAGTTTCTTAAATATCAGAAAAGACTCCGTGCAACTCTGTGCTACTCTGTGGTGATAGCGATTATTATCAGTCTGGTTTCCTGCCGTTACTCCCGTCCCAATCTGGATGATGAAGGTATCAGTGATAAAACCCGCGACTCTCTGACCTACCTTTACGACCGGCATTATACGTTGAATACGAATCTGGAAGTGGTGCAGGATTCCGTGGTGCTTGCCTGTCTGCCGGTGAAGGATTGCTACAATACTCTGTATAGAGGAGACCGTGTAGTAGTGGCCGAATTTGCCATTCATTCTGCTGATAGTGTGGACAGTGTTTGGGTAAAACTGGCTCATTCCCAGGAGATACAAGGCTGGATCGGGGAGCGGGAAATGATGCAAGCTTTTGTACCTACGGACAGTATCTCACAATTCATTTACTTGTTCAGTGATACGCATGCTTCTTACTTCGTGATTATTTTCGCCTTGTTTGTCGGTGCCTGGGTGTTCCGTTTGTTCCGTCGGAAGCAGTTGAAGATTGTTTATTTCAATGATATTGATAGTGTATATCCGCTTTTGCTCTGCCTGTTGATGGCATTCAGTGCTACGGTGTATGAGACGATGCAAGTTTTTGTGCCCGAAACGTGGGAACATTTCTATTTTAATCCTACGCTTTCACCTTTCAAGGTGCCGTTTATTCTCTCGGTCTTTTTGCTGAGCATCTGGTTGTTTATCATTGTACTGCTGGCAGTACTCGATGACTTGTTCCGTCAGTTGACTCCTGCCGCTGCCGTATTTTATCTGTTGGGATTGGCATCTTGTTGTATCTTCTGTTATTTCTTCTTTATACTGACTACACAAATCTATATCGGCTATATTTTCCTTGTTGTTTTCCTTGGGCTTTTCCTAAAGCGAATGTGTGCCACACTTGTCATTTACCGCTATCGTTGCGGGCGTTGCGGACAGAAATTAAAAGAAAAAGGGCCTTGCCCAAGCTGTGGTGCTATCAATGAATAATAGGGTGTAGCAAGTTCTCTTAACCCTTTCATGCTTATGATACTTACTTTTCCCCTCTTTCCTGCTTAGATGTAATGTAAAAGATGGCATCTTTTGCTGCGAAAGATGCCATCTTTTGATGTTAGAGATGCCACCTTTTGCGACAAAAGATGCCATCTTTTGCATAACGGGTTAGGGAGATGTATGGGGACGGAAGTAATGATCTCTATCAGAACCTGCAACGTAGTTCGATTCCCGCCTGTATGGGGCGGCCTTTCTGCATGAATCCGTTGCCCATGCTTTCAAAGTAGAAAGCAGCGTAGTCTTTATCCAGTGCATTGCGAACCCAGAAGTCAATCTGTCCGTTGCCTTTTTGCAGGCTGAGGCGTCCGTTCAATGTGCCGTAGAAAGCTTGGCTGATATCATTCTGCTCGGTCCAATAGATACGTCCTGCACCGGTGTAGTTGGCATTAAGTTGAATACGGTCCAACCAATGTCCCGGGTTGATGCGGAAAATGTATTGTCCGCCCAGGCTCAGGGTGTGCTTCGGAACGAAAGGAACATAGTTGCCGTTGTAACTTATTTCTTCTAATTTACTGTTGGTTGTTATGTAATCTTTGAATGTGGCATAAGTATAACCGTAGCTTGTAGTCAAGGTAAAGTTAGTGGTAACTGCACCCATCAGAGATATTTCTGCTCCCAGGCTGCGGCTCTTTCCTGCATTTACCGTCTCGCGTCCAAGTCCGCTCTGGGCGAAGCGGGAAATCTGCTGGTCGCGCGTTTCAAGCCAGAACAGGGCGGCATCGGCACGCAGACGGTTTTGGAAAAGGTTTAGGTGAGTACCTATTTCATAGTTCCAGGTTTGTTCCGGTTTATATACGGTGGCAGCCCGGGCATCCGGGTTTTCGCCGGCATCGGGTATAAAGTTCACCATATCTTTAAGGTTTTCGGGAACCTGGGACATGATTTCATCTTTGGTCAGCCTCATCATATCGTTCTTCAGACTCGCTTGCAACAGGTCGGAGAACATCTGGATGTTGTATCCTCCCGAACGATATCCTTTGCTGACGGTGGCGTATACATTTCCGAGGTTCTTCGGGAAGTCATATTGCAGGGCGAACTTTGGCAATAGTTGCAGATAATCCTTGCTGATGGAGCCTTGATACCGTGAGGTGACGGTCAGTGCTGTTTCCGGCATCATGGAAATGGGCTTTCCTGTGGGCGCTCCGTTCATCATCATCTGGCCCGTAATACCTATGGTGTAGTCCATTGCTGTACCGGAGTTATAATCCATCTTCATTTTCTCATAGTCCAGTCGAAGGCCAGCGGTGAATGATACTCCATCGATACCGAATAAATCTCTGAATGTGGATTGGTGGAACAGAGCTCCGTTCAGAAGCGGTGTCTTGAAGTCTCCATTGATGGGCAGGCGGGCGCTGGTTACTTTCAGTGCGGGCATGATGTTCATATTTCTTCCGGGTCCCATCGGTACCTCAACCAGTGCAGGGATGAAGTTTCCCAACATCTGATCCATCATCGCCATACCATCTTCTTTGAATGTGACCGGTGCAGTAGTATTTAGCCATTGGTAGAAACCGAAAATGCCTGTAGCCCATTGCCAGCGGTGGCTTTCCTTGCTCTTCATTACGATTTCTTCACTGATGGTGTTGATGCGCTGCTTCTGTTCGAGGGTATAGGTGTTTTTAGCTGTGAAATCCTGATCCAGAAACATACGATCCTTTAGATGTTGATATCCGGTTACGGCACTGAGTGTGAAATTCTGTGCCTGGTATTCTACATTAAGTCCGGTATTCAACAGGTTGCGGTAATAGCTACTTTCATCATTGTAAGCCGTTTTGGCTACATCTCCGGTTTCTTTATTGTAGAGTCCATACGGGTAACCGCCCTGGTCACCATATTCATAACTTACATTAAAGTCGAGCTTCCAATTGTCGCTGGGCAAGTAGATGGCGCGGATACGTCCACCGGCAGACTGCCCTTTATCTACCTTTTTATTGTTGAGCGCTGCATTGCGGAAGAAACCGCCTTCGTATTCATAAAATCCTCCAGCCGAGAATGCAAAGCGCTCATTCATCCGGTGATAGTGAGTGACGGAAGTATTGTATTGATTGTGTGTACCTGCCCCTATCCGGAAGTCAGTACCTTGATAAGAGAAAGGAGATTTGGTATGTACTTTAATAAGTCCACCCATCGCATTTCGTCCGTACAATGTACCCTGCGGACCGCGCAGCACATCAATACGCTCGATGTCGGAATAATTGAAATCGAATGCGGATTTATCTATATAAGGTATATTGTCAACATAGAGGCCTACGGAGGGAGTATTGATGCGAGAACCGATACCACGAATGTAGACGGCAGATGTCAGTCGCGAACCGTAATCAGGAATAAATATATTCGGGACCAGTGCTGTCAGGTTCTTTATGGAGTTTACTTGTGCAGCTTGCATGTCTTGTTGCGAAAGTAAGGTGACGGCATTGGGTAGCTCGCGCAACTTACGGTTTTCTTTAGGTGCTGCAATGATGAGAACCTCTTCAACGTCCACTATTTTCAGGGTATCTACTTCTTCTGCCGCAATGTTTCCTATAGGTAGGAGTGCCAGGGCAAAAATCAACAATTTACTCTTATTCATTCTTTGTCTTTTAGGATAAATGATAATTTAGCGGCGTAGTTATGCTATTCTGACTATCTCAATTCCCCTCCTCCGACGGAGGAGGAGAATTTAAGATACTTCCGCGTAACAATTCTCTCGCCGATAAATTATCATTTATAGGTTTCTGGTTGCAAAGTAAGGGCATTTCCCCTGTCTCCGCAATCCTCATTTATTAGGATTTAGATACGGTCTGCTTCAACGTACCCGTGCATTACAGCATAAATCGTCAGTCCGGCCACTGATTTAATGCCCAGTTTCTCCGTAATATTCTTTCGGTGGGAGATGACGGTAGTCAGGCTGATATTCAGTTTATCGGCTATTTCTTTATTGATAAGTCCTTTGGTTATCAGTACCAGTACTTCTATTTCGCGGGGAGAAAGATCATGTTCGCTGTCGGCATGAGGATTACCGCACGGATGTGCTGTTGCACCGTGGGGATGTCCGTGGGGGTGGCTATGAGGATGTCCGCCTTTGTGTCCGAACTGATGCAGTTGCAGGATGTTTCTGATCAGTGTTTTCTCGTCCTGATAAATATTCAAGGTCGGTATTCCTGCCAGTTGAGGCTGATTGTCACCGTTTGCCAATACAATGGTCTTGGGCTTGCGCGGTAGGAAAAAAGCGGTATGCTCAAAATATATCTGTGCTGAAACGAAATAATGCGCGTACATATCGGGGGTATCGTCCATCAGTTCCTCGAACGAACTGAATACACGGATGACGGCCATCGGGATAATTTCTTCCAGAAGGCTTTGCAATCCCATACATGATAAGGTGTTGGAGTCAGCAATTGCTATTTCGGGAGCTACCATAGTATTTCTTAAATTTCTGCAAAAGTACAGATAAATTTTAGGATGTAGGCTATTGTGATTGAAAAACAGTAACTTTCCTTAATAGGTTGTCATAGAACTTTGCGCTCTTCTCTTTTGTTGTTAAGTATATAATTTACTTAATACTACTGATTTATGAAATATGATATAGCTATCATTGGCGGTGGCCCTGCCGGATATACGGCAGCCGAAAGAGCGGCTGCAAACGGGCTGCAAACTGTTTTGTTTGAAAAGAAAGCTATTGGCGGTGTTTGTCTCAATGAGGGGTGTATCCCTACCAAAACTCTGCTCTATTCCGCCAAGTTGTGGGATAATATGAAAGGCGCGTCCAAGTATGGCATCTCTGTGCCCGATGGTTCGTCATTCGATATGAAAAAGATTATCGACCGTAAAGATAAGATTGTGAAAAAGCTGACCGGTGGTGTGAAGATGACGGTCAGTTCTTACGGTGCTGTTATTGTGCCGCAGGAAGCCGTTATTGTGGGGGAGGCGGACGGACGTTTCCAGCTTTCGGCTGCCGGCGAAGCATATGAAGTAACCTATCTGTTGGTATGTACAGGTTCCGATACATTGATCCCTCCCATTAAAGGATTATCTGAAATTGATTATTGGACATCAAAGGAAGCATTGGAGATCACAACTTTGCCCCGTTCACTTGTCATTATCGGCGGTGGTGTTATCGGAATGGAATTTGCCTCTTTTTTCAATAGCATGGGTGTGCAGGTGCATGTTGTTGAAATGATGCCCGAAGTATTGGGCGCCATGGATAAGGAAACCAGTGGCATGCTGCGTTCGGAATACCAGAAGCGTGGGGTTAATTTCCATTTGAATGCCAAAGTGATTGAAGTCGGCAAAGAGGGTGTCACTATTGAAAAGGAAGGTAAGACTGCACTTATCGAAGCTGAAAAGGTACTCGTCAGTGTGGGTAGGAAAGCTAATTTATCCCAAGTCGGTTTGGATAAACTGAACATTGAACTGCTGCGCAACGGTGTGAAGGTGGATGAACATATGCAGACTTCCCATCCTCGTGTTTATGCCTGTGGTGATATTACCGGACACTCTATGCTGGCACATACTGCCATTCGTGAAAGTGAAGTTGCTATCAATCATATTCTGGGAGTGGAAGACCGTATGAATTACGATTGTGTACCCGGTGTGGTGTATACCAATCCCGAAGTAGCGGGAGTAGGTAAGACTGAGGAAGAACTGAAAGCATCCGGTATCAGTTATCATGTACAGAAGCTACCGATGGCCTATTCCGGTCGTTTTGTAGCCGAGAATGAATTGGTGAACGGGCTTTGTAAGTTGATATTGGACGATGATGATCGGGTGATAGGCTGCCATATGCTGGGAAACCCTGTTTCCGAATTGATTGTTCTTGCCGGACTTGCCGTGCAGCACGGATATACGGTGGAAGAGTTTCAAAAGACTGTTTTTCCGCATCCGACGGTCGGTGAAATCTTCCATGAAACTTTGTTTGCGTAATGTTCTGTATTGATAATCGCTGTACGGATATTTATTTTAATCTGGCAGCAGAAGAATATTTGTTGAAGCAGAAGCGAGGTAACTTCTTTATGCTTTGGCAGTCGGAACCTTCCGTAGTGATAGGGAAGCATCAAAGTGTGGCGGCGGAAGCGGACGAGAGGTTTCTGGATGAAAAGGGAATAACCCTGGCACGCCGTTTCTCCGGTGGAGGTGCTGTATATCATGACCGGGGAAACATTAACCTGAGTTTTATTGAAACCGTAAAGCAGCCGGACTTTGTATATTACCTGCAACAGGTCGTCGATTTCCTCGAAAAGGTAGGCATCTCAGCTTATGCTGACCAGCGTCTGGGCATTTATGTGGACGAACGGAAAATATCAGGTAGTGCGCAGTGCATACACAAAGACCGTGTGATGTATCATTGTACTTTGTTGTTTTCTACTGATCTGGGTACGTTGAATGCGGCATTGAATGGCGATCCGGATATGGAAAGCCGTTTACCGGGCTCTCGTACTATGCGTGCAGTACCTTCCGTACGGAGTGAAGTTGCGAATATAAAAGACTTTTTGTCTGAGCCTATGGACATCAAGCGTTTCATGCATTTGCTCTTTCACTCCTTTGTGGATGATGACGATAACCGGATTTACCGCTTCTCTGCCGGAGATATGGAAGCCATCGAACGGTTGAAAGCGGAAAAGTATGCCTGCAAAGAGTGGATATATCATAAATCCGCATTAACTTTTACTTAAGTTAAAAACTTACTACTCAGTTGTTTGTTGTATATATAATAAACCGAGAACCTAAAACTTAACTATATGTCAAGATTTGAAATAAAGATGCCCAAATTGGGTGAAAGTATAACCGAAGGTACCATCATCTCATGGTCGGTACAAGTAGGAGACATCATCAAAGAAGATGATGTGTTGTTTGAAGTAAATACCGCTAAGGTTAGTGCCGAAATACCATCTCCGGTAGAAGGTAAAGTCGTGGAAATTTTATTTAAGGAAGGAGATACCGTAGCTGTGGGTACGGTGGTGGCTATTGTCGATATCGGAGGTGAAAACTCCGAGGATGAGGATAGCGTAGAGGTTCTCCAAAGTTCCGCCACTGATGAGAGTGTTGCGGTTATTTCTAAGGCTGTCTCTGAGGAAACTCCTCAAGTCAAGGCTGTAAAATCGGAAGAAGAACGTTGGTATTCGCCTGTAGTTCTTCAGTTGGCTCGTGAGGCCGGCATTCAGCCTAAAGAACTGGATACTATTCCGGGTACCGGATATCAGGGACGGGTGAGCAAGAAGGACATCAAGAGTTACATTGTCCGGAAACAAAGTGGCGATACCATCACGACACAACCTGCTGCTAAACTAAGTCCGCAACCTGTTGCAAGCGTTGCACCGCAACCGGTAGCTACAGCACCTGCCCAGTCGTCTGCTAAACCTGCTGCAACTCCTGAAGTACAACGTACTACACCAGCTTCCGGCACATTCTCAGCAGAAGGTGTTGAAGTAAAAGAGATGGATCGTGTACGTAAGGTGATAGCCGACCACATGGTAATGTCTAAACATACTTCTCCGCACGTAACCAATGTTGTGGAAGTGGATGTAACGAAACTTGTGAAGTGGCGTGATAAGAATAAAGATGCTTTTTTCCGTCGTGAGGGAGTGAAACTTACGTATATGCCTGCCATCACAGAAGCTGTGGCAAAGGCGCTGGCTGCTTACCCGCAAGTGAATGTATCGGTAGAGGGATATAATATCCTGTTCAAGAAACATATCAATGTCGGTATTGCCGTTTCTCTGAATGATGGCAATCTGATTGTTCCGGTGGTTCGTGATGCCGATCGTCTGAATCTGAACGGACTTGCCGTAGCCATTGATTCACTGGCACTCAAGGCTCGTGATAATAAGCTGATGCCCGATGATATTTCCGGTGGCACTTTTACGATTACGAACTTCGGTACATTCAAGTCTTTGTTCGGTACACCTATCATCAATCAGCCTCAGGTGGCTATCCTGGGAGTAGGATACATTGAGAAGAAGCCTGCCGTAATAGAGACTCCGGAAGGGGATGTGATTGCCATCCGTCATAAGATGTATCTGTCCCTTTCTTATGACCATAGAGTCGTAGATGGTTCATTAGGTGGCAACTTCCTCTATTTTATTAAAGATTATCTGGAAAACTGGAAAGAATAACTTAATACCTTGATAAGTATGAAAAAGTACAATATAAAAAACACAGATGTGGTACTGCTGAAGAAATGGTATTACCTGATGACGCTGGGGCGTGCGCTCGATGAAAAGGCGCCCGCTTACCTGTTGCAGTCCCTTGGCTGGTCCTTTCACGCTCCGTATGCCGGACATGACGGGATACAGTTGGCCATCGGACAGGTATTTACCAAAGGAGAAGACTTCCTTTTCCCTTACTACCGTGATATGCTGACTGCCCTTTCCGCCGGAATGACGGCAGAAGAACTTATACTGAATGGTATCTCCAAAGCTACTGATCCGGGAAGTGGCGGACGCCATATGTCCAATCACTTTGCCAAACCCGAATGGCATATTGAGAATATATCCTCGGCTACAGGTACGCATGATCTTCATGCAGCCGGTGTGGCACGTGCAATGGTATATTATGACCATAAAGGAGTCGTTATTACTTCACACGGCGAATCTGCTTCATCCGAGGGCTTTGTCTACGAAGCTGTCAATGGTGCCAGCCTTGAACGCCTGCCCGTTATTTTTGTATGGCAGGATAATGGATATGGTATATCTGTTCCGAAGAAAGACCAGACGGCAGCCCGTAAAGTGGCGGATAACTTCTCTGGATTCAAGAATCTGAAGATTATCCATTGTAATGGAAAAGATGTGTTCGACTCCATGAATGCCATGACTGAGGCTCGTGAGTATGCATTGTTGAACCGGAATCCGGTAATCGTACATGCCAATTGTGTCCGTATCGGTTCCCATTCCAACTCTGACAAAGATACTTTGTACAGGGATGAAAATGAACTGGCTTATGTGAAAGAAGCTGATCCGTTACTGAAGTTCCGCCGGATGCTGTTGCGTTACAAGCGTCTCACCGAAGAAGAACTGAAAGAAATAGAGGAGAAAGCAAAGAAAGACCTGGCTGCTGCCAATCGTAAGGCGCTGACAGCTCCCGATCCCGATCCTAAAACCATTTTCAATTATGTATTGCCGGAACCTTACGAACCGGAAAAATATAAAGATGGAACACATCGTGAGACAGAAGGAGAGAAGAAATTCTTTGTAACTGCTATCAATGAAACGCTGAAAGCAGAGTTTCGTCATAATCCTAATACCTTCATCTGGGGGCAGGATGTTGCCAATCGGGATAAAGGGGGCGTGTTCAATGTAACCAAAGGAATGCAACAGGAATTCGGTGAAGCTCGTGTATTCAGTGCACCTATTGCCGAAGATTATATTGTCGGCACAGCAAATGGTATGAGCCGTTTTGATCCTAAAATCCGGGTAGTGATAGAAGGTGCGGAGTTTGCCGACTATTTCTGGCCTGCCGTAGAACAATATGTGGAATGTACCCATGAGTATTGGCGCAGCAACGGACAGTTCGTTCCTAATGTAACTTTGCGTCTGGCTTCCGGTGGTTATATCGGTGGTGGACTCTATCACTCGCAAAATCTGGAGGGCGCTTTGGCTACTTTGCCCGGAGCGCGGATTGTTTGTCCATCCTTTGCTGATGATGCTGCCGGACTGCTCCGTACAAGTATACGTTCCCGTGGGTTTACGCTGTTTATTGAACCGAAAGCATTGTATAATTCCGTAGAAGCAGCCGCCATCGTCCCTGATGATTTTGAAGTTCCTTTTGGGAAAGCGCGCATTCGTCGTGAGGGCAGTGATCTGAGTATTATCACCTATGGTAATACAACGCATTTCTGCTTGAATGTTGCCGAACGTTTGGAAAAAGAAGGTGGCTGGAGTGTGGAAGTGATTGATATCCGTTCTTTGATACCGTTGGATAAAGAAACCATTTATGAGTCTGTGAAGAAGACCAATAAAGCCCTGATTGTTCATGAAGATAAAGTTTTTGGTGGCTTCGGTGGTGAGATAGCAGCCAGTATTGGTACAGACTTGTTCCGTTACCTGGATGCACCGGTACAGCGTGTAGGCTCTACCTTTACTCCTGTAGGTTTTAATCCGATACTGGAACGTGCCATTCTGCCGGGTGCAGATAGAATTTTTGAAGCAGCCAAGAAGCTGCTGGAATATTAATTTAATAATAAGTTATTATGAAAGAGATAGGATTGTTTTATGCAATGAATGCTGCCAAGACTTCTCATATCGCAGAGAAGATACGCGAGAAGCTTGGGCATAAAGAAGTAGAAATGATTATGATAGAAAAAGCCTGGCAGAATGATTTCCAGGCTTATGATAATCTGATAGTAGGTGCTTCCACCTGGTTCGACGGTGAATTGCCTACCTATTGGGATGAAATGATACCGGAGATAGAAAGCCTCGATCTGAAAGACAAGAAAGTTGCTCTCTTCGGACTTGGTGACCAAATCGGTTATCCCGATAATTTTGTTGACGGCCTGGGAATATTGGCTGATGCCTTTGAAAAGGCAGGGGCTATCCTTGTCGGATTTACGTCTGCCGAGGGTTATTCATTTAACCGGTCAAGAGCCTTGAGGGATGGTAAATGGTGTGGACTGGTGATTGATATAGAGAACCAGTCGAAGCTGACGGATAAACGTATAGCGGACTGGTGTGAACAGTTGAAGAAGGAATTCTGATAAAAAATGAGAACTGATTGAAAGTTCTTTAATAGTATTTTTAAAAGTTCTCTCATATCAATAGATAGAGAGAACTTTTTTTATACGCTTTCCTATTTCGTGTTATGGTGATTGAAAAAAATAATGTTTTTGATATTTAAATATAGAAACTATTTTAAATAATCGACTGTGTTAGATATTTCTTTGCTTGGAAATGCTTCTATTAAATGAAGAAGTTCTTTCTTCGTAATACCTATAACAGTGCCATGACGGGGAGTAAAAGAGCCGCTTGTTTTAGTCTGTGCTATAAGTTCGAAATGTTCTAAATCGGAAGAACGACAGAATTGATAATAACCATCCATGTAACAGTCATACATTAAGATCCAGTCTGTTGAGTTATTCATTTGAAATACACCGGGTCCTTCAGCTTTCTTGTCTGTCTGTTGATATTTCTTGTGCTTTTCAAGTGGTGACCATGGCCCTTTTATATCTGGCGCAGTCATTTTCCATATACCTGCAAGGAACATGTGGTAAAGATTATCATGTTTTACTATATCTGCGTCAATAATAGATGAACCACAATCTATCAATTTCTTGGGTTCTGAAAGACTAGTAAAATCTTTATTGGCATAAGAATAATAAATTGTAAGATAATCATCTTTATTCTGTAACGAATAATATACCATGTATTTCCCTTCTTTCTCGTCATAAATTGTTTGAGGTGCCCACACACGTTTCAAATCTTCGCGTGTATAGAGATGAGGAAATACTGTAGGAAAATCTATTGCTGTAGTTTCCCAGTTTATCAGATCTGTAGATTTAAACAATACTATACCATCATTAGAAGACCAACCTGCAGAAGATTTCATATCTGTAGCCACCATATAAAAAGTTTTTCTATCATAACCGCGAAGTATGTGTGGATCTCGAATACATTTCCAACGTGCTACGCTATCTATATTGATTATACGTTTTCCATTATTTAATGGTATGTAATTATATCCATCCTTACTTACGGCAAAGTATAATTGTTCCCCTTTTGGAGAATTATTCATAAAATAAACAAAAAGATAGGCAAACTTAGGCTCTTCTTTTGCTATAGCTTTACAGCTAAAGCATATACAACAACAAATGGTAATAAGTAGCGAGAGTATTCGGACTTTACTATATACTACTTTCTTATTGGTCAATGATATTTGTTTTCTTATTATCATAATTTTATCATTTTAAATATCTTGTAGAAAGAATACTATCCAAAGCTTACTATGTATTTCGTAGATCATTTATATTGAATTAATTATAATATATAATTGATATAATAGTGAGTTGGAATAGTTTTTTGTTGTAATAATAGTATTTTAGTGAATTGCATGGTCTGTACCAACATCAATACCATTCCATGCTTTTAGAGCAGTCCACTCCACCGATGGGTTTGCCCAAAAAGCATCATCAGCAGGTAGCCCTAATGGTAAAAATACAGCCATACAGAGATAAAGACTACCTGTATTTATATATTCTTCAGACATTTGTATTTGGCTACCTGCATATCCAACACGTAACCAGCCAGCTGAATCAAATGTGTTAGGTCGGCTAAGTTGGCGTTGAATAACAGATGTTAACCCACAACGTACTTGTGCCGGATTAATTTCTACAGGTAATAAATGTAAAAGAGCTGCATCAGCAAGTGCATGAAAAGAGCCAAACCTATAGGCGATGGAACGTCCTATCACTGGATAACTACCTTCAGGTGAAATCATACGTTCCATCTGTTCTGCAAAACGTGAATGGCGCTTTTCTTGTATTGGTAAGAAATCCGCTTCAGGCAGTCCATGTTTTTTCATAATGCGTAAAACTTCTGTTAACATAGGATGAATAACAAGACTGTTATAATAGTCTAAATGAAAATCCTTACCATCGCCATACCAAGCGTCACCTTTATACCATTCATCACGAAAACGACCAATCCCGTAATTCAAACGTTTCGCATCATATTCACCTGTGAACTCTAATAATGCGGCTTCAATAATAGAAGGAAAAAGTAACCAATTACTTTCAAAAGGTTTTATATTTCTAGATTCTTTCCATTTTTCTATTAACCATTTTTGAGTTTGATTATCAAGCTTTTTCCATATTTGTGTTGGAGCGCGTAAAATGCCTTCAGCAAGAAAAGCTGCATCAACAAGTGGTTGTGAATGATTATTAAACATTAGATTGTCAGGTGATTTCGGGTTAACTGCATTACGTAGTCCCTTTACTACTAAATTTATATAGTGTGCACGCAATTTTCCTTCTTTAGTATTATCGGAGCCTAGCTCTAACCAAGGAGCAATACCACAAATAGTTCGACCAACAGCTTCCAAATAAGATGCTTTACGCCGTAAAGAATCATTAGATAGAGACTCGAAAGGCATATTTTTCTTTAATGTACCTGCAGCAAGATTTTCTAATACAGGAGTAGCAATACGTGTCATTTTCTTTATCCAAATTTCACGCTCGCTTATACCAGTAGGTCTGGAAATTAATTTTTTAAGGCGTACCAAAGCTTCAACGTAATAATAGTCTCCATAAGTTAAAGGAACATCTACTTCATTCTTGCTTCGTAAATCTCCGACTCCATGTTTAATGATGAATCCTCCCATTGTACCAGCTTCTGCTAAATACTCAGGAGAACTAAGTGTACGAAGTTGTTTTTGTGCGGTTTCAAGCCATATTGGAGCCATATCACTAGGGTCAAGTTGACTTAATTCAATAAAAGCTGACGCCATAATAGAAGCAGCTGATGCATCACGTTTAGCATTAGGAATTTGAGGATCGTCATAATCCCAGTAAGGTACTTTGTCTTTGGGTAAACGTGGATGCGAAATGAGAAAATTACCGATTTTCCGGGCTTGTTCCAAATAAATGGGGTTAAGCGTCTCCCGATACATCATTGTATATCCATAAAGTCCCCATGCTTGTCCACGTGACCATGAACTATGATCTGCATATCCTTGAGCGGTTTTTTTTGCATGTGGCATGCCAGTTATAGTATCATAAGAAATTACATGATAAGTGCTATAATCAGCACGAAAGTGATTTTTTATAGTAGTTTGGGCATGAGTTTCTGCTACCTTTATATAAGTACGATCAGAGAATTCTTGGCTCATGAAACAAAGCATTTCCAAATTCATCATATTATCAATAATGACAGGATATTGCCATTGCTTCCTTTCCCATGATTTGATAACTCCTAATTTTGGATTCCAACGAGCCAAAAGATTATTTGTACCTTCTTTTATTACATCGAGATAATGAGGATTTCTAGTTAAACGATATCCTTGTCCAAAACTACAATAAAGCATAAACCCAAGATCATGTGTATTTGTCATCTGTTTTGCAGGTTCTACACGTGCTGTATATAATTCTGCATATTTTCTAAATTGCGTATCTTGATTATTCTCATAAAGTAGCCAAAGAACACCAGGGAAAAAGCCAGATACCCAATGATCATAATGTATAGTCTGTAATTTATTATTCTCATAAGTACGTGGTAGAACATGTTCTCTGTTTTTTAATTCTTGTGCTAAAATAAGAGATTGATTTTCAGCACGTTTTAGTCCGTATTCTATTATTTGATTTATTGATTCTTCCTGTGCTATGATTGGTATGCTAATGAAGATAGAAAAAATCAAATAGAGAAATTTATTATTGAATAATTTCATAATCATGAATAAAATGTTAATATAAAATGAATTAAAGTTAGATACTTGGCTAATATATAAAACAATGTGTTGTTTGTATAAATTACTTTGTTTTGTTCTCATCAGCAATTGCGTCCTCCCAGTTATCCCACATTTTGATTGAGGCATCATAACCATCGTAGCCATAGTTTTGTGCTAGTTCAGCCTTGTTGTTAGCTGTTATAGCCTCGTTAGGAATAGGCCAGAATACATTACGCTTATCCATCGTATAATTGATGGCACTTGCACTACCGGAAGAAATTGTATAACCACGGTTATAGTAAGAGTAGCGTGTGACACGTTGATACCAATAGCTGCCTCTATCAGGTGTCGTACCGGATTGTTTATCCCAATCAGAACCATAGGTATTACCCCATTCATCGGGAATGCCACTGTTGGCTAAACACATTGAAATACGTGTTAGTTCCACCTTGCGCCATTCCTCAAGAAAAAGTTCACGGCTACGCTCATTGGCTATATCACCTATATTGACAGTAGTATAATATTCACTACAGTTTGCACGACGGCGTACTATGTTAACATCCTCAGCGGCTTCTGCAGCACGATTTTGATATAATTTAGCTTCGGCGCGTAGTAGGTAGGTTTCTGCTAAGCGGAAAAGATATATATTTCCATTACTACCTTTAGTGGCACCTCGAAATTCAGTAGATGCTAAATTATTTTCAGCAAATACATCATGGTAGTAAATTTTGTAGAGTGGAAAATCAAACCAAGAACGAATTGTATCATTACAAAGTAATTGTCCTTTGGTTATCAATATATTTCCATTATTATCCATCACATCTTTAGGGGCATATAGCGTCAGGTTTTTACCATACCAAGAAGAAGCTGGATTGTTATATCTGATATCTTCCATGTTTACCCAGTTACCAACTTCGCTGTTGTGACGCAAATCTTGAGTATCTTCTTTACCATTAACTTCCCATAGAGTATGTTGGGCGAAATAGCTCAACCTCATGGTAGCAATGCCACGTCCCAGCACACGATTCCAATCATTGTGTACATCGTAACGAGAATCTGTACGAGCATAGTTAATAACACCTTTACCAGAAGCACCATCAGGGCAAGTTATATTACCATTCCAAAAAGGACCAAAGATACGCATTGTAAGGTATTCAGTGAATGATTGAGTGGACAAATTGGGAATTCCCATAATGCATTCTTTATTGAAACTTCCAATCATGTTTTCAGCGCGATGAAGATCCCAAATAATATTGCGGTTAATTGCCCAAGTTTCTGATTCGCCACCAGGATTATTTGTACCGAATGGTTCAGTCATCAACTTTAATCCATAGTTATTGATTAGGTCAGTTGCCATCAGTTCTGCCTTATTGTATTCTCCTACAGCTAAATAACATTTGATGAGAAGATGTATACAGGCTTCTTTATTTACCATACCATAGGTGGGCATATTCTGCTGTGAGGGGACATGTTCAACAGCGAATTCCAAATCGTGGATCAACATATCCAAAATGGCCTCTTTCTTTGTAGAACGGTAATTTTGCTTAGGTACGTCAATAATTCTGGTTACCAGAGGTACATCTCCAAACTCAAACACTAAGTTGTAATATTTTATGGAACGATGAAAATAGGCGCGCCCTTTATATTCGTTACGAATACTTTCGCTTAATCCTTCTACTTGGTCAATATAAGAAAGGAGCGTATTGGCATATTTAATGCCATTAAAAGCTTCATTCCAAAGGTACATTAGCCTATTTGTATCACCACCAGTATACATGTTGGAAGTTGGCGTGAGCTTATTGGCAAAATTATCTTGAAATCCCGACCCTGCATCTGTTTTACCATAAAGCCCTATCTCAGAGAAGAAATAGTCAGAGGCCAAGGGAGTATTATTTCCATTTTGAGGATCAACAATCATCATCTTAAGATGTCGGTCGCAAACAGCTAATGCAGCCTGAAGTCCCGATTCTGTAGTGTAAGTGGCACTAGGTTCATAGAATGATAGCGGATCTTGAGCAAGAAAATTCTCAGAGCAACTTAAAAGTGTGAAAGCTGATGTTACACAAAAAAGAGCTTTTGTAATAAATATATTTTGTTTTTTCATATCTGTAAACTGTTATAATGTGAAACTCAAACCAAAATTATAGGTACGCGTAGCCAAACCACCAGTCTCGGGATCTCCATACTCCCAATCACTGGCAAAGACTGCTATATTCCGGACAGAGGCGGTAATACGTACACGATCAATAAGGAACTTGCGTGTCCAATTTTGTGGTAAAGTATATCCTAAAGAGATGTTATCTAAACGAACAAATGAGCGATTATAAATCTTAGCTGGAGCAGTAGCTCCTGATGGCCCTAAAGCATCTAAGCGTGCATATTTGTTTGTAGGATTCTCAGGAAGCCAATATCCACTTTTGAAATTATTAAAGGCATAAGTGACCGAGGAAGCCTGATTGAGTTGATTAAGATAATTGATGGATTTACTTTTGTGTCCCATGTAAGAGTAAAAGGAGAAAAATATATCCAGATTTTTGTATATAGTAAAATTGTTACGTAGGTTCCAGTAAATAGGGGGCGTTTTCTTGCCTTGGAACACTTTGTCATTATCATTATAAACAGGTGTTCGTGTACCGTCTTTATTGATAATATCATCTGCTGTGTATATATTGCTTACTTTAGGATCACCAGGACGCTGACCGGCTAAAGCTGCTTCGTCAGCTTCATTAACTTGCCAGATTCCTTCTACTTTAAAATCCCAAATTTCATCAATGGCCTTGCCTATGAACCAGCCATTCGTCTTATCATCCATTTCTTTTTTGCCTATTACATTACCATTGTTATCAACCACATCTTCATATTCATAGTAAAGGTGGTTTATTTTGTTGGCATTGAAAGATAAGTTGAATGTTGAAGTCCAACGAAAATTTGCACGGTTAATATTAACCGAATTTAAAGAAAGTTCGATACCTGTATTTTGAATCTCACCTAAATTAGTATAAATGGAATTGAAGCCAGAGAAGTTAGGTAAACGTTGACTCATAATCATGTCATGCGTCTTCTTAAAGTAATAATCTATACTACCGTTCAAACGATTGTCTAATATGCCAAAGTCGAGTCCAATATTGAATGATTCTGTCTTTTCCCATTGTAATCTCGGATTAGCTAGGCGATCCATCATTAAATATTTCATGTCTGTTGCTACTGAACCATCAGGATTTAGGTAATTCATTGTAGCACCTAATCCTGCACCCAAGTTGGCTAATGACAAATAAGAATTTGCGAGTGAACGGTTGCCATTTTTGCCCCAAGAAAAGCGTAACTTGCCTGTATCCAACCATGAAAGATTTATAAATTTCTCGTTAGAGAAATTCCAGGCTACAGAAAAAGATGGAAATGTAGCATAAGGATTTGAAGAACCAAATGCTGAATAACCATCACGACGAACAGACCCTGTAAACAGATAGCGGTTATCATAAGAATAGAAGAGACGTCCTAGTAAAGCGCTGGCAGTTTCATGAGTATCGTCGGTTCCAAAGCTACTATCTTCTAAGGTAGCATTCTGTGTGTTGTGAAAGCCTAATGCATCAGAAGGCTGAATATTACGAGCTTTGATGTTATCTGACCAGTAGCGACGTTCTTCAGCTTCTTGCACTAAAGTTACTATAAAATGGTGTATATCTTTTAACGTATAATCCCATGTAACCGTATTATTCAGAGACCAGTCAAATCTCTTTGCCCATCCACGATTAACACCGCGATCTCTAACATTACTATTAGGAAAATCGGCTGACATGAAATAACGATCGTAAAAGAATTGATAGCGAGGTGCAATATTGAAGTCGTAAGTAATGTTGAAAGGTAATTTTATTTTGGTATTTAAAACAGTATTGAAGATAGTGTAACCTTTCTCTAAATCATTATATTGGTTGCTGAACCAATAGTTATAGCCACGCTTAATATCACTGTCCATTGGATATTGAATATAACTGCCATCTTCATTGTATAGTGAAGCATAAGGACTTAGACGAAGCATGGTGGTTGTTGATAACATATTCTGTTCTGTATCAAGATTTATGGAACGTGTCCCATCACTACGATCTTGGAAATTGATATTAGTTCCTATCTCCAACCAATCGGTTACCTTTCCATTCACTTTGAAGTTAGAACGAAAAGATTTATAATCATCTCCATAAAGTACACCTTGATTCTTCAAATATCCGAAGGACATATAATAATTGATACGGTCGCTAGCTCCACTGATACTCGCATTGTAATCTTGCTTAATTCCGGTCCGAAAAACTTGATCTTCCCAATTTATAGTTTTACCTAGAAGGTAGTTATTATAGACGTTAGTCGATTCATCTAACCCAAGACGCCGAGCGTATATGCTTTGAAGCGACTCTCCATCAGAACTAGTCGAAAGAGCTTTCCATTGATCGGTACTTATGCCGTATTGTGAAAGATTATTTGGATTGTCATAATAGCCTACACCTTTATTCCCAATAGCATAATAAGAATAATCACCTTTCTCGTTAAAACCGAGTGTGGTACTTTTATACCAGTCTTCCCTGAATTTCATGTAATCTGTTGCATTATAGACACTACGAAAATCACTCTTTGTGTCAATGCCAAGATTTGTTGAAATATTAATGACAGGTTTTCCCATCTTACCTTTTTTTGTAGTAATGATAACAACGCCGCAAGCTGCCTTTGCTCCATAAATAGCTGTAGATGAAGCATCCTTCAATACATCGATTTGACTAATATCATTAGGATTGATTTCCGATAACTCTCCATAAAAAACCATACCATCCAAAACTATGAGTGGAGCGTTATGGTCACCATCTGTGTATACCGAATTCTGCCCTCGTAACTGGATAGAACCACCACCTTTAGCAGAAGCATCATAACCTATTTGTAGACCAGCTGTCCCACGAAGAAGTTCTTGCACATTACCCGGATGAGTATCTGCAACTTTATCAGGATTAATCTGTACTACAGCACCTGTTAAATCTTTTTTACGCATAGAACCATAGCCAATTACCACTACTTCTTCTAATGTTTTTGTATCTTCATACAAAGTAATGGTGAGTTCTTTTTTATTGCTTACATTTACTTCCTGTGATGTATAACCAATATATGTTATTTGCAATATGGCATTTGCAGGAATATTGATAACAAATCGCCCATTTATATCTGTAATTGTACCTATTGATTGACCTTTTGCTCTAATATTGGCACCTATAATGGCTTCTCCATTTACATCTCTTACAATACCTGTTACCTTGTTTACCTGTTCTACTGATTGACCTTCTTTTGTTCTGCTTATCAGCATGATATTCTTGCCTTCCATGGCATAGTAAATATTAGTATTCTCGAATACTTTATTCAAAACTTCAGCAACAGATTTGTTTTCTGCATTTATTTGAATAGTACGTTGCAGATTGACTTCATCCACATTATAAACAAATAGATAATCTGTCTGTTTTTCTATTTCATTAATTACTTTACCTGTCGAAATTTTATTTGCAACGACTGTTACTTTCATCACTTGAGAATAAGATTCCGTGGCAAAAGCCGTCCCAGCAAATATAAACAGGGCTAAGGCTGTGATTCTCATGATATGGAATAAATGTTTAATTTCTACAATAGATTCCTGATACAAAATATTTTTCATATATTTGCATTACTAATTTTAGGTTTTTTACTTAAGATTACTAGAAAAAAGTCAATTCGTAATTGACTATCTATGGGATGGTGTTGCAGCACTGTCCCATTTCTTTTAGAGTGTATTATTTCATAGGCTAATTATTTTAAAGGGTTAATAAATGGTTATTATATTCTTCTCGTCATCTTTCGTATAGGTAAATTTAATGCTTAGTCTTAATACTTTTAGTACATGTTCTACTCCATCTTTGGTTCTGAACTTGCCAGTATAATGATTATCCAATATTTGGGGGTTATTTATAATGAAATTGACTCCATAGTAAAGCTTTAGCTTTTCTATCATGTCCCTGACAGATATATTATTGAAACAAATCAATCCTTCACGCCATAGAAAGTGATCTGGTTCTGTTATCTGTCCTTTAATTAATTTGTTACCTTTTAGGCTTGCCACTGTATTTGGTTCCAATCTCATTCCGTTCATGGTAGTACCAGGTTTTAATATCTCTACAGATCCTTTCAGTAAAGCTGTCTCCCAAAGACTGTCTGCTTCATAAGCCATTACATTGAATTCTGTTCCTAATACTTTAATATTGCATTTGCTTGTTTCCACTAAAAAAGGTTGTTCTGCATTTTTAGTTACTGCAAAGTAACCTTCGCCGTTTAGTTTTACATTGCGAATATTACCGTTGAAACTTCCAGGAAAGGTTAGTGTACTCAATGAATTCAGCCATACTTTAGTACCATCTGCTAAAATAAGTTCAGCCCGTTGCCCGGCAGGTACATGTATAGATTGAAGTAATTCATTTCCTTGAGTATGATTTCTTCCAAACCAATGTTGTGTGCCTAATAAGACAATAGCAACTATTGCTGCAACTTTTGCGGCCTCTATCCAAAATGTGTGCAATATGAACCTTTTTGGTTGCTTTTTTTCTTTCATGATTGGTTTTGTACGCCATAGTGCGATGTCATAGAGCTTACGTTGCACTATGTATTCACGCATATTTTCTGGACTTTGCTGTATCCACTCGGTTACATGTTGTTTCTCGGTTTTAGTGGCATTGCCAGATATGTATTTTTGCAGTAGTTCAGTATTCATTATTCTCTATGTTATTTTATATAATAACGATTGAGATAGGAATAACCCTAAAAGAAAAATGGAAAAAATAAAAAAAAACTCATTTTTTCCTAGAAAATGAGGTAGGTTTAAGACTGAACTTAATAATAGAAGAAAAAATAAAAGAGGGGAAGATAATCTTTTAAAGATATTCGTAATGCCTTTAGGGATTTTGATATATGATACTCTACTCCTTTCACTGAAATTCCCATTTGTTCGGCAATTTCCTTATTAGACTTGTTCTCAAATCGGCTTAATAGAAATGCTTGACATGTTTGTTTTGAGAGTGATTTTAAAGTATTCTGAATGATATTTTCTACTTCGTTCGAGAATATTTCGTTGGGATCACACGATTCTAAGGTGGAAATACGAATAGAAAGTTCCTGTAGATGCCAATCGTTCATAGACTCAAATGCTGCGCGTTTTACTTCTTCATGTTTCAGATAATCAAGAGCTTTATTTTTTAATGTGACAAGCAAAATGGGACCTATATTGTTAATCTTTTCTGTTTTTAATCTTTCCCATAGTTTGATTAATGCTTCAGAGGCGATATCTTCTGCAGCAAAATCATTATGGACATATGACTTGGCGAAAAAAAATGATTTCTTATAATAAGAGCTATAAATCTCATTAAAAGAATTTATAGTAGTATCGCTCATTTGTATGTCAACTGCACTTTTCATTTATAGGCATTAAAATGATATAGCAAAGTTAATAATAAACATTTGATAAAAACAGAATTCTATCGAAGATTTATTTGTGATACTTAAAGTTATATAGGTTTCAGGCTCTAAATGAAAATATTACAGATATTTAATAAAAAGGAGAATAATCTATAAGATTGAAATAATCGGCTACCGCTTCCGCGCATCGTTCCCCGTCAATACCGGCAGAAACAATACCACCTGCATATCCTGCTCCTTCTCCGCATGGAAACAATCCTCTAATTCTTACATGCTGCAAAGTTTCCCTATCTCTTATGATTCGTACGGGTGCAGAGGTGCGTGTCTCTACGCCAATCATTATTGCTTCATTGGTCAGGAAACCGTGACTGTATCGTCCGAATTGCTGGAATCCTTTGCTGAGTCGTTCAGTAATGAACGGTGGCATCCAGAAGTGTAGGGGAGAAGAGATTAATCCTGGAGCATACGAGCTTTCCGGTAGATCATAACTCAGCTTCTTGCGTGTAAAGTCCTGCATCCGTTGTGCAGGTGCTGTTTGTCGCATATTGCCTTGTTGCCAGCAATTATATTCCAATGCCTCCTGAAAGTACATCATGCTGAGTTGGGGATAGGTAATACTATCATCCTGCATAGCTGTTCCTCTATTTTCTATCTTCAATCCTTCGTCTTCCAGATCTTCCGGCCTTAACTCTACGACCATTCCCGAATTGCTCCAACGCGAGCCACGGTTACTGGGACTCATTCCGTTTACTACAATCTGTTGTGGGCCACTGGCAGCAGGTACCACGAAACCACCCGGGCACATGCAGAAACTGTATACCCCTCGTCCGTCCACCTGATTCACAAAACTATATTCGGCGGCAGGCAGATATTTTCCCCGTCCGTCCTTGCTATGATATTGTATCTGATCGATTAATTCCGAAGGATGTTCCAAACGTACACCGACTGCAATACCTTTAGCTTCAACCTCCACTTGATTGGCAGCCAACCAACGGTACACATCCCGTGCCGAATGTCCTGTTGCCAGAATCACCGGACCCAGAATTGTTTGTCCTGTATGGGTTTCGATACCTTTTATCTCATCGTTTTCGATAATCAGCGCCTCCATACGTGTCTCAAAGTGCACTTCTCCGCCACATTCGAGAATGGTATTCCGCATATTCTCTATCACACGTGGCAGTTTATCCGTTCCGATATGCGGATGTGCATCCACTAATATAGCAGTAGATGCACCATGCTGGCAGAATACATTCAGTATCTTGTCTACATTCCCGCGTTTTTTGCTACGGGTATAAAGCTTTCCATCCGAATAAGCGCCTGCACCTCCTTCACCGAAACTATAATTGGATTCCGGATTTACAGTATGCTCCCGGCTGATCTGAGCCAAGTCTTTTTTTCGGTCGCGTACATTCTTTCCACGCTCTACGATGATTGGACGGAGTCCCAGTTCTATCAGTCTCAGCGCAGCAAACAGTCCGCCGGGACCGGCACCCACGACAATAACCTGTGGTTTGTCTTCTACATTCTTATAGATAGTAGGCTGGTATTCATCGTCTTTGGGCATTTCGTTCAGATATACCCGTACATTCAGATTGACGAAGATGGTTCGTTGCCGGGCATCAATGCTGCGCTTCAAGATACGTGTCGCATTAATATTCCGCACATTCAGTCCTTTTTCCTGTACGAGGTACTCTTTTAATTGTTGTTCATTGGCGGCTACTTCGGGTAGCACGCGTAGTTGGTATTCTTGTATCATAATTTATTTTTTCACCACAGAGTAACACAGAGTTCCACTGAGTTAATTATTAATTAAACAATATATCTTTTGATACCTTCTTTTAAACTCTTTACATTGAAATTGATAAGTAATCCGTGTTTTATATTAGATAGTTTTAAGTAGGTGATTAATTGTGAAGTATGAATAGGGTGTAACGTCTCTACTGATTTTAATTCTACTATAACACAATTATTTACTACTATATCTAATCGATATCCAGCATCCACTTTTATCCCTTTATAAATAATAGGTAATGCTTTTTGCCTTTCAACTAACAGGTTACATTGAGACAATTCATAAAATAAACATTCTTCATAGGTACTTTCTAATAATCCAGGTCCTAATGTTGAATGTACTTCAAAGGCCTTTTTCAATATTAATCCTGTTATATCATTTATATCCATTTTTTATATATTTAAACTCAGTGAAACTCCGTGCTACTCTGTGGTGAATCACCCGAATAGCACCCTGAATGCCTCCTCCACCTTCCTCACCGGTATCAGTTCTATTTTAATTTTCTTCGTATCAATTCCTTGTAAATTGTATTTCGGCAGCACGAACCGTTTAAATCCCAACTTTTCCGCTTCACCGATCCGTTGTTCAATTCGGTTCACCGGACGTATTTCTCCGGACAGACCGATTTCCCCTGCCATACAGACTTCCGGTTCAATAGCCGTATCCATATTGCTGGAAAGTATAGCGCTGATAACCGCCAGGTCTATTGCCGGATCATTCACCTTCAGTCCTCCGGCAATATTGAGGAACACATCCTTCTGGGCCAGTTTGAAGCCCACTCGTTTTTCCAGTACTGCCAATAACATATTCATTCTTCGAATATCAAATCCCGTGGCCGAACGTTGCGGATTACCATATACCGCACTGCTCACCAATGCCTGTGTCTCAATCAAGAACGGGCGTATCCCTTCTATAGCCGAAGCTATCGCTATGCCACTCATCCCTTCATGATCCTGGCTCAGCAATAACTCCGACGGATTACTGACTTGCCGTAATCCATCCTGACGCATTTCATAAATACCCAATTCCGCTGTACTGCCGAAACGATTCTTGATACTACGCAGAATACGATACATATAATGCTGGTCACCCTCAAACTGCAACACCGTGTCTACGATATGTTCCAGAACTTTCGGTCCGGCAATGCTGCCTTCCTTATTGATATGCCCGATAAGCAATACCGGGGTATGCGTTTCTTTGGCAAAGCGCAGGATACTTGCCGAACATTCGCGCACTTGTGCGATGCTTCCCGGGGAGGATTCAATGCTTTCCGTAGAAATAGTCTGTATAGAGTCGATGATCACCAACTCCGGACGGGTATTCTTGATGTGAACAAAAATCTGTTCCAATGAGGTTTCACAAACGATGAGGCAATCTGTGGAATTGTTCGATAACCGGTCCGCACGTAATTTCAACTGACGGGCACTTTCCTCACCCGATACATAAAGAACGCGCTTTTCAGGGATATGAAGCACAGTTTGTAGTACCAAAGTAGATTTACCGATTCCCGGTTCTCCACCAATCAACACCAGAGAACCTGGAACCAATCCGCCTCCCAGCACCCGGTTCAACTCTTCATCATGCAAGTCGATACGCGGTTCATCATCCGCTTCTATTTCACTGAGAACGATGGGTTTTGGCTTTTCTGTCTCAATCCCGGATACCGGACGTTTGTTTACGACTTCTTTTCGTATCACTTCTTCCACATACGTGTTCCACTCTCCGCACGACGGACATTTGCCTACCCACTTCGGAGACTCTTGTCCGCAGTTGCTGCACACATAAACCGTTTTTTCTTTTGCCATAAGGAAATCTACTTGCTGAATGATTTGTCAAAGATACGAATTTAGCTGTTTACGAGGCAGAAAAACAGGACAATTTATTCCACCTCGTACCTCCTTTATACCTCCTTCGTACCCTCTTCGTATCTGCTTCGCTATTTTCATCCTTCTATAGAAGCGAAGGAAATGCAAACCGGGTACGGCTGAAAAGAGCTTTTGACCAGAACTGTTCAGGCATCAAGTTTTATGAATAGTCCGAAAAACTTTCGGGCTGACAGAGTATTTGTAGAGCTTAAATTGTGGATTATAACAGATTAAAACAGTGAGAAAGCATATTGTGGAGTATTGTGTTATTATTGGGTGGTTTTATGTTATCACTTCTTACCCTATAGCGCTATATTTGCGTGGACTTACGAAAGAATTATATTCATAAATAAATAGAAATCCGATAGATGAAAAAAGTGTTATTAAATCTGGTATTCCTTTTTGCTTTGGTATGTTTTGCTGGGGCACAGGAGTTTAAGGTTGCTGATATTTTCAGTGACAATATGGTGTTGCAGCAAAAGATAAATAATCCGTTCTGGGGTTGGGGAAAACCGGGAACGAAAGTGACTATTTCCACTTCATGGAATCCGGATAAAGAATATACGGGAGTTGTTAATTCTAAAGGTACTTGGAAGATAGCCGTACCTACGCCTGCTGCCGGAGGACCTTATGAGGTGACAGTCACTGCCAATAAGAAGAAAGTCTTTCAGAATGTGTTTGTGGGAGAAGTATGGTTGGCAAGCGGACAGTCCAACATGAGTATGCCGCTGAAAGGATACTATTGCCAGCCGGTACTGGGATCTACAGAGGCCATATTGTCTTCAGCAAAAAAGCAAATACATTTCATTAATATACCTACTTTAGCGGCCTATAAACCATTGGAACATTTTGAGGCCGAATGGGTGAAGGCTTCTCCGGAGAATGTAGCGGAATGTACGGCTGTGGGATGGTTCTTTGCAGATTTCTTACAGCGCAATATGGATGTGCCGGTCGGTATTATCAATGCCAGTTATGGAGGCTCCAACATCGAAGCATGGATGAATGCGGAAGCTTGCAAACAATTTGATGATATCCCCGTACCGCCATTGAGTGATGAAACTTCTCCGTGGATTAGTAATGTGCCTACGGTTCTGTACAATGGCATGATTCACCCACTGGTGGGATATGGCATAAAAGGTATTATCTGGTATCAGGGTGAGTCTAATATTTTCAATGTGCCCCGTTATGCTCCCTCGGTTGCTGCCATGGTAAGTAAATGGCGCGAAGCCTGGGGATTGGGAGAAGTACCTTTCTATTATGCACAGATTGCCCCTTACGATTATAAAGAGTGGAACTTTTTCACACCTCAATGGCCGGAAGTTTCGGCTTATCAACGGGAAGCGCAAAGACAGTGCCTAACGTTAATTCCAAACTCTGCAATGGCAGTATTGTTGGATGTAGGAGAGCGATATCTGATCCATCCGAGGAGGAAAAAAGAAGTAGGCGACCGTTTGGGCATGCTGGCACTCTCTAAAACCTATGGAATGAAAGGATTTGAAGCGGAAAGTCCGACTTTCAGCAAAATGGAGGTTGAGGGAAATAAGGCTATTATTCATTTTGACAATCAATTTAATGGGCTTACCAGCTATGGAAAGACTTTGGAACTGTTTGAGATATCCGGAGACAATAAGGTATTCCATAAGGCGGACGCCTATATTGATGAGGAAAAAGGTACTGTGGTAGTCACATGCAAGTATGTGGCAGAGCCTAAAGCTGTGAGATATGCATTTAAGGATTTTGTAAAGGCGGAATTATTTGGTACGGGCGGTCTGCCGGTATCTTCCTTCCGCACTGATGATTGGGATTAATTAATAACATGATACTATGCGAAAACTATTGTTTTTATTCGTATCGGCTTTGCTCCCGTGGTTATCTGTCCGGTCACAGAAACCGGTTTATAAAGATGCGGGACAGCCTGTTGAAACCAGAGTGAAAGATTTGCTGAATCGGATGACATTGCATGAAAAGGTGCTTCAACTGAATCAATATACATTTGGGGAGAATGATAATCCCAATAATATAGGTACGGAGGTGAAAAATCTTCCGGCGGAGATTGGTTCGCTGATTTATCTCCATACCGATCCGAAGTTGCGTAACCGGATTCAGCGTAAGGCAATGGAAGAATCTCGCCTGGGGATACCCATTCTTTTTGGGTTTGATGTGATTCACGGGTTGCGTACGGTGTATCCGATTTCATTGGCACAGGCTTGTAGCTTTAATCCTGATTTAGTGACTCAGGCTTGCGGGATGGCTGCTAAGGAGTCTGTATTGTCGGGTATTGACTGGACATTTTCACCTATGATTGATGTGGCGAGGGATCCCCGTTGGGGACGTATTTCCGAATGTTATGGAGAAGATCCTTACCTGAATACAGTCTTTGGTGTAGCATCGGTGAAAGGTTACCAAGGCGAGAAACTGTCTGATCCGTATTCTATCGCAGCTTGCCTGAAACATTATGTAGGTTATGGTGTATCCGAAGGCGGACGGGATTACAGGTATACGGATATATCACCCCAAGCCTTGTGGGAAACCTATCTACCGCCTTATGAGGCCTGTGTGAAAGCAGGTGCCGCCACGCTTATGAGCAGTTTTAATGACATTAGCGGAGTACCGGCTACTTCAAACCATTACATCTTAACTGAAATACTGAAGAATAAGTGGCAGCATGACGGTTTTGTCGTATCTGACTGGAATGCAATAGAGCAGCTGATTTATCAGGGTGTTGCCAAGGATCGCAAAGAAGCTGCGTATAAGGCTTTCCATGCCGGTGTGGAGATGGATATGCGGGACAATGTTTATTATGAATATTTAGAGCAGTTGGTTGCTGAAAAGAAGATAGAAATTTCGCAGATAGATGATGCGGTTGCCCGTATACTTCGGGTCAAATTTCGCCTGGGCTTATTTGATGAACCTTATACGAAAGAGCTGACCGAGCAGGAACGTTATTTGCAGAAAGAGGATATTGCTTTGGCAGCGCGTCTGGCAGAAGAATCAATGGTGCTGTTGAAGAATGAAAAGAACTTGTTGCCTCTTTCTTCAACGGTTAAAAGAGTTGCGTTGATAGGACCTATGGTCAAGGATCGTTCCGATTTGTTGGGTGCCTGGGCTTTTAAAGGTCAGGCCGAAGATGTGGAGACCATTTATGAAGGAATGCAGAAAGAATTTGGTGATAAAGTGCGGCTGGATTATGAGCAGGGTTGTGCATTGGATGGAAATGATGAATCGGGTTTCTCCGCTGCCTTGAAAACGGCTGAGGCATCCGATGTAGTAGTGGTATGTTTAGGTGAGTCCAAACAGTGGAGTGGAGAGAATGCTTCACGCTCTACAATTGCTTTGCCCGATATTCAGGAAAAGTTGCTTTTGCATTTGAAGCAGGCGAATAAGCCCATTGTACTTGTACTTTCCAGTGGTCGCCCTCTTGAGTTGATCAGATTGGAACCTCAGGTAGAAGCTATCATTGAGATGTGGCAGCCCGGTGTTGCGGGAGGAACTCCCTTAGCGGGCATTTTATCGGGCAGGGTAAATCCTTCCGGAAAGTTGTCAGTGACATTCCCGCTGTCTACAGGTCAGATACCGATCTATTATAATATGCGGCAGTCTGCCCGTCCGTTCGATGCGATGGGGGATTATCAGGATATTCCTACCGAACCTCTGTATCCGTTCGGGTATGGATTGAGTTATACTACCTTTACTTACTCTGATGCAAAACTTTCTTCCTTGAAAATCAAGAAGAATCAGAAGATAACAGCCGAGGTTACAGTGACTAACGCGGGTAAGGTGGAAGGAAAAGAAACTGTGCTATGGTATGTGTCTGATCCGTTTTGTAGCATTTCCCGTCCTATGAAAGAACTGAAATTCTTTGAAAAACAATCGTTGAAGGTTGGTGAAAGCAGAGTCTTTCGGTTTGAGATTGATCCTATGAGAGATTTGAGCTATACGGATGCAACGGGCAAACGCTTTTTGGAGGCGGGTGAATTTATAGTGTCGGTAGGTGGCCGGAAACTGACTTTTGAAGTGGTGGACTAAGTTTTCCGGTGAATAAACAGTCTTTGATAAAAATAGATATGACTTATGAATAGAATAAGAATAAATATCCTGTTGCTGTTGTTGTGCATATTCATTCCTGGAGTGGCGCAGAATGTATCTGACGGATGGAATAAAAATAGAACGGCAAGATTGACCAAACCTGTATTTGTCTATAACAATTGGTCCGCCTATGATGAATTGTCTGATAACATTCCTCTGGATGAGGCATTGGCAATGAAAGAGTTGGATCACATTGTGCGTTTGAAAAAATTGGGTGTACAGGTGGATTATTATATGATGGACGCATTCTGGTTTGATGTGAATGAAGGATATCGTAAGTGGAGGCCGGACTGCTGGCCGGAAGGTCCCAAACGTTGGCTGGATGCGTGTAAAAGAGAAGGAATAAAGCCCGGATTGTGGTTTTCTACGAACCTGCTGCGCATAGGTGGAGAGGCAAATACGATGAGGATTATTCCGGAGTGGGAAAGCTCTGTGGCAGAAGACGGAACAACTCTTTGTCTGTTCAGGGGAGGATATTTGCACCATCTTATGCAGACCCTGCAAATGTACGTGGATATGGGTATTAAGATGTTCAAATTTGATTTTGCTTATTTTGATGCGGCAACTCCTGATGCCAAATGTACGATGTTGCCTACTGATATTGAGGAACAGAATAAAAATGCCTTTATTTCTGCCATAAAAGAATTTCGTTATAGGAATCCGGATGTACTTTTTATTGGCTACAATGGTTTTGGGGGTGATATGGAAAATACGGTTACCCCGTTTCGAAAAACGGTAGACCTGCGTTGGCTGGAAATATTTGATACGATGTATTGCGGTGATCCCCGCTTATCCGATGTGCCGATGATGAACTTCTGGCGTTCACAGGATTTGTATTCGGATCACATGACCTTTCAATACTTGTTTAACGGAGTACCGGTCCGGCGCATTGACAACTGTGCTTTTATGATTGGTACCACGGGTACTTGTTATAACAGGGCTTTAAATGCCTGGAAAGGCATGATGATTCTGACGATGGCACGCGGGGGCTGGCTGAATGTCTGTCATGGAAATATTGATTTGCTAAGTGATGATGATGCCCGCTGGATGGCTAAAGTGCAGCAATTGTATATGAAGGTACAGCAGTATGGAAGTATTTCAGCATTCGGGGCTATCCCCGGCAAAGCGCTGCCATACGGATACATGGCTTCCGCTGAAGGAGGAAATCTTTATACTGTGGTAAACGCATCACAAGAGAAAGCCAAAGTAATGTTGCCTGAAGCGACAGGAACGGGGAGGGTGCTTTTTACGGACAGTGGTTTTATGCCTGTTTTAGAAAAGAATATTGTGGAATTGGGGCCGGAACAGATGGTTGTTGTCGGATACGGCAAGTTCAGTACCCGGGAGTATGATTTAGGTATTGAGAAAGATATCGTTATCCCTGCAACAATTCAAAAGGTAAAAATAGATGTGCAAAAGAAAAATGAGCATACCTTGCAGGCACATTACACCCCTTCGAAAGGGAAAACTGTACGGATTCTCTTTCAGCAATTGGATGAGCATGGAAAAGCATTCCGTTCGTGGGGCGGTGCTCCTCCTACCGGGATTAAAATGGACCATTTCTTCAATATAGAAGTAAAGCAGGGCAAGCGTTCTGTTCCGATAAAGAAATCGCATGATAAGATGATCTGGTGCGGCTTGTCATGGGCGGTAGGAGAGGTTTCTGCTGACGATATAAAAGAAGGACGTCCGTTGGAAATAAGTTGTACCGCTATAGATGGGAATAGCGAACACTGCTTATTGGAAGTTTACGAGGTTGAATATTCTGCTGAAAAGAAATAAGATTGGAAAAGGGATGATTGGAACAGTTTCACAGTCATCCCTTTTTTGAGGTTATCGGTCTCCTTTTTTCAGATCCCTGAAATTCTTGGGTGTTTCATTATATACTTCTTTAAAGCACTTGATGAAATAATGTGCTTGGTTAAAGCCGGTCAGGTAGGCTATTTCCGCTATTGACAAATCACTGTTTATCAATAGCTCGGATGCTTTTCGAAGTCGGATAGCCCGGATAAACTGATTGGGTGTCTGCCCGATAAGCATTCTGAACTTCTTATGAAGCACTGTCTTACTGATATTCATGGCTATTGAGAATTCCTCAATGTTGAAGTCCGCCTTATCCAGATTCTCTTCTATCACCTTCATGGCCTGTTGCAGGAATACTTCCTTGGAATTGAACTCAATGGTATCACTGTCTTTGGCTATCAGGTTCTTTAGGAGTTGTTCTTTTCGTTTCTGGCGCGTATTCAGGATATTCATGATCTGATTGATCAATGCTTCCGTATCAAAAGGTTTCTTGATATAGATGTCAGCGCCTTCTTTATAACCCCTTAGTTCATCTTCAGATGAAGTTTTGGCAGTCAGTAATATAACGAATATATCGGCATAAAGGGAATTTTCCTTTATATGGCGGCATAGTGTCAGACCGTCCATACCGGGCATCATGATGTCCGATATTACGATTTCAGGAAGATACTCACCTACTAATTTCAAGGCTTCTTCTCCACGGGTGGCTGTCACTACGTTGAAGTGCTCCGCCAATTTGCCCGCAAGGTATTTAAGTATCTGTTCGTTATCTTCTACCAGTAATATGGTGGCACTGTTCTCTATATTGGTTGCCTGTGCTTTAAATTCGGTAATATCAGTTGTTTCCTGATATTCTTCTGAGTTCTCTACCGGTAGTTTGATGCACAGTGTGGTGCCTTGTCCGGGTTGTGAGTCAATAGAAACTGTGCCGTTCATTACTGATACGAATTTCTTCACGACATATAATCCTATGCCCAATCCGTTGGGAGTGTTTTCCTTATTGTATTGGGGTTCCCGGTAGAATTTATTGAATACGGTTGCCTGGTATAACTGATTGATACCCGGTCCCGTATCTTTTATGAATACACTCAATTGTCCATCTATATATTCCAGTGCCACCGATACACTGCCTTGATCGGGGGTGTACTTAATGGCGTTACTCAGTAAGTTATATAAAATCCTTTCAAACTTCACACTGTCAATCCATATATGTATGGAGGGGATGTTGGCCTGATAGGATAGCTGGATTTTTTTAGAGCTTGCCAGATAATTGAATGCATTCACTATGATGCGGCAGAATGATACGATTTCTATGTTTCTATTGTTTATCTTTACTTCAGAGAATTCCACTCGCTTGAAGTCAAGGATTGTAGAAAACAGATCGGATAAGAATGCAGCATTCTTGGTGATAATGGACAGCCTTTCATACTGAATATCATCTTCTTTGGTTTCACGCAACATATCATTGGCAGGTGCCAGTATCAAAGATAAAGGCGTAATCAGGTCGTGCCCGAGACTTTCGAAGAAACTTTCCTTTTCTTTTAATAGTTCTTCTTTCTTCAAAGTCTCCATCTCCTGTATCTTTTGTATACTCTTTCTTCTGTAGTGTCTGATAATCATATATATTATGAGTGCGATGCTCAACAGGATAATCAGGCAGGAAATGAAATAGAACAAAGGTGTTTTCCACCAGGGCGGAGCGACAATAATGCTCATGGACCAGCATGGCTTGGTGCCTGACTCTTCGTTATATTTCATAATTTCCAAGGTGTATGTGCCGGGGTTAAGTTGTGAGAAGGTCAGGGGTACGGACATATCGAGATATTGCCAGCTGTCGGTAAAACCGATCATCCTGTATAGGTATTTATTGCAGTAGTTGGCTTCCCCTATTTCAGTAAAGGACAGGGATATCCATTTGGAGGCATAAGACAGGGTGATGGAAGGAATATATTCGGTATTCTCTTTTAAAATCACCCGGTTGTTTATCGTATCGCCTACCTGTATCTTTTGGTGGTTGATTTCCAGATCAGTCAATATGAGTTTGGTCTTATCATACTGATGCAGCGCCTTTTCCACATCCACAACCATGAGTTGTTCGGTATTGCCGAACAGGATATATTCTTTGTTTTCATAGGTTGTTTTTTCGGCTGAAAGGATAGAAGAGTTGCCCCAATAGCTGATATTCGGTTCGCAGATGCGCTGTTCACTGTTTATGTAGCAGAATATCTTCTCACCGATAAAGAACCATAGATTCTGGTTATCATCGAGCAACAATGACTTGATGGCCCCTTGCGGCAATGGGTATGTAGGGAATGCGGTAGAAACTTGCAGTGAATCATTGGATACTTCCATCTTCAACAGATTGTTTGATGTTCCTATCCACCAGCATTTATTACTTTTATCTTCTATGATAGAGTACACAATCTCCTGGTCGATGATTTTGTCTTTTAGAGTGACCTGGTCTGATGCATTGAAGATGGAGAGCCCGTTATGTGAAGCTATAAACAATTGATTGTCACGATAAGGTATGATAGCGTTTATCCTGTCCCGACTGAAATAGTCATAATGGATATAATCTTTTATTTGCCGGTTCTTCTTGTCCAAGCATAGGGACATCAGACCGTTTTGTTTGGTGCCTATCCACACTTTATTGTCTTTTATATAGAAAGTCGTAATCTTTTCTAATTCAGTGCTTGCCGTAAATTCTTTCCATTGAATTTCCTGTGAATTATTATTCTGGAAAGAATATAATAATCCTATGCCATCGTGCCCCACTAACGTAATATCCTTATTTTGCCCGATAGATAAGATATGGTCCTTGAATTTGTCTTTGCTTTTATAATTCTCCTTTTCAGTAGAGGTACGCATATCGAAATGATACATACCGTCACCTAAGGTTCCCAACAATATTTTGTCTTGTAAAAGGGCGATAGAAGTGATGGGAGAATGCGTTTTACGAATTGAGAGCAACTGGCTGATTCCCCTGTCTGAGGAGGAGTACTTATAGAGTCCTTTTCCGTATGAACCTATCCAGATGTTATCAAGGCTATCTTTATAAATGGCATTGATAAAAGTGGTACCCAGATGTTCTGTGCCGGGTAGTGGATAAATACGCTCTTGCTCTTTATCATATACTTTTATTCCTTCTCCCCAGGTGCCGATCAGAAGTTTGTTTGCTTCTCCTTCTATGCGGTATATGGGGGTATTGCTGTTATGCAGATGGATGGTCCGGGCTTGTTCGGGTTGTTGGCTCCAGGTTAATTCATAGAGCGCATTATCCCATGAAGAGTAATACAGTGTATTGTCTTCTCCGGTGTCGTGTAGTTGTGTGATGGTCTGGTTCTTGGGGGTAATGTCTGTCCATGTTTGTTTTCGGGAGTTGTACATCACAAGTCCTGTATAGGTGCTGATCCATATATGTCCTTTAGGCTTTTCCACAAAACTGGAGACAATGGCTCCTGAATGGCTACGTTCGGCTGTGAAACTGGTACGTTCTGTATTCTTGGGAGTTAATTTGCATATACCTTCTTCCCAGCTTCCCAACCAGATGTTATGATCAGAGTCTTCGAATATGGAAACAATCCGGTTAGGGATGGGGTCGGAAACCTGCTCATTGAGGTGGATGAACTGGTCGGTCCGCGGATTGTATATATCTACTCCTCCGGTCTTAAAACCAATCCATAACAAGCCTTTGGAATCAAGGAACAAGGTTTCTATATTATTATTCTTAAGACTGTTGTTTGTTGCTTTCCCCGATTTATAGACTTTAAACCGATGTCCGTCGAAACGGTTGAGCCCATCTTCTGTGGCAATCCACATATAATAGTCATTTTCGCAGATAGAAGTGATTTCAGAACTTGATAATCCATCTGCTAAATCATAATGCAATAGCTTCTGTGCTCCGGCAGTGGAAGCTAAAAAGAGTACGAATATAAATAATAGCTTTCTCATAATTTTAATGTTTAGGGCAATGCATCATATATTGTTCGAGTAAATCCTCCATTTCTTTTGCAGGTAAAGACTCTATTAAACGGATATGCTTTCCTGTTTTTGTAGCTCTCCATGTATTATTACCCTCAGAGTCTACAGATATAATTCCCCGTTCACTGATATAATAAGGTGTATAGTCTTTTATGGCTACCCAAACAGTTGCCTGATCCCAACTCCATCTACCTTGTGGTTCTCCCTGCGACATGCTTAGTAAAAACACATCTTTTATAGGATGATTTTCTACAGGCATCCGGCTAACCCGGCGACCGGTTATTATGTTGTAGCCAATCTCGAATCCACAGAAAATAATTTCTGTAGGCCAATGGTTCACAACGAAAGAGGAGGAGGAAGCGTCACAATATATATTATATTCTCGTCCTTCGGGGAATATTCCTGCCATGGAAACTAACTTTTTAACCTTTCTGCGTACAAGTTCTATTCCTGTTTCCGGTGAAAATTCGTCTCCTTTTGATTGTAGTAGTTCTTTTAGGTTGGAGAAAGCTCCGATGGTGCAGATTGTGACACTATTATCCGGTTGCGTGCATAAAACAGAGCGATATACCTTGACGGCATTGGGGGCATCTGATGATTTGGCTATCCGGTGGGGATATTTCTGAGGCAAGACTTCAGTCCATTTCTTGTTGTGCGGGCATTCCAATGTGACTGCACTTTCTCCTTTGGCAACGCCAAGAGGAATATCAGGTCGTTTGAAGTATGTATTAATGATTTCAATGCAAGGAATTGTTAATTCGGACTTATTAGAAGATACAGTAGCCAGTATATCTACATATCCACTATCAGCTAAGGCATGCATCACTGCCATGGCACCCACGTCATCGTAGTCAGGTCCCAAGTCCGTATCTAAAATCAATCGGACCTTATCAGCATTAGTTATATTTGAAGGGCTGCATCCACAAAGGAGAAGCGATAAGAAAGAGTATAAAATAAATCTTATTCTAGTCATAGCGTACTGATTAAAATTCAATATTCAAAAGTAGGAAAAAATAAGCGATCCCCTTCTTTTTGAAGGCGCTTAAAAATATAAGAATCGTGCCGATTGATAACAAATTCCTGTTTTTGATAGCGGATACAGGAATTTGTTATTCTTTTGTGCTTTTCTGTTATCCTGTTTATAAAGAAACAGGGACTTTTGCATCAGTAACTTTTTAATTAAAAATATTATGAATAAACAACATGTTTTGCAAAGACGAATCATCTTCGGATTGCTATTCCTTGGTGGAGTAACTTTCTCCTATGCATCAACGGAAAAAGATCTCGGTTCTTCAACATCAGCCGTTACACAACAGGCTGTAACTGTAAAAGGTTCTGTGAAGGATGCTGCCGGTGAAGCGATAATTGGAGCCTCTGTAGTAGTAGAAGGTACTACGAATGGTCTGATTACAGATGTAGACGGACATTTCTCTATTCAGGCATCAGTAGGACAAAATCTCGTGATTTCTTATATAGGTTATGAAACGCAAGTCGTGAAAATAGCCCGGGCAAACCAGCAAATCAATATTGTATTGAAAGAAAGCTCGGAGTTGATCGATGAAGTTGTGGTTGTAGCCTATGGTACGCAGAAAAAAGCCAATCTGACGGGAGCGGTATCTTCTGTAAAGGTCAATGATATTAAAGACATTCCGGTATCCAATACTTCCAGTTTGCTGCAAGGACGAATGAGTGGTGTTACCGTGAGCTCTTTCTCTGCGCAACCCGGTGCTGAGGGAGATGTGGAAATCCGTATCCGCGGTATAAACACTTTTGGTGACAGTAATCCTATGGTGCTGATTGACGGTGTGGAGGGAAGCCTCAACAGTGTTTCTCCGAATGATATTGAAAACATATCAGTATTGAAAGATGCGGCTTCCGCTTCTATATATGGTGTACGTGCTGCCAACGGTGTAGTTCTGGTTACAACAAAACGAGGAAATGCAGACAAGAAGACACTATCTTACAGCGGATCCTATGGTGTACAGAAAGCTACGGTTCTACCTACATATATTAATTCATGGGATTGGGCTACTCTTTATAATGAGCAGAATGAGGCAATGGGAGATGTAACTACGAATTTTACTCCTGAAATGATTCAGCAAATGAAAGATGGATCGAGACCGGATTTGTTTGCCAATACCCGCTGGTCGGACAAAATATTCCGTTCTGCTCCTATCCAGACCCACCATTTGTCTATGTCGGGTGGTAATGCCACTTCTCATTATATGGGTTCGGTAGGATATATGGGACAGGATGGTATCATGGAAGGTACAAGTACTGACCGTTTTAATTTCCGTCTGAATGCTGACAGCAAGTTCATTGATATAATCACTTTAGGACTGAATGTTTCTGGTAACCATGAAGAAGTAGAGGAACCTACCATTGGTACTTACTATGTATTCGAACAGATGAAATGGCACTCCCGTCCTTCGGTACCTTATAAATATAGCAATGGTGAATGGGGATTTGTGGATGGTAACGATAAAATGCAGGCTATTAAGAATCCGGCTTATGCCACTACCATAACCTCAAAGAAGAAATACAGCCGTTTTGACGGTAAGGCTTTCCTGGAAATAGAACCGATTAAGAACCTGTCTATCAAGACCAGCTTTGCTTATCAATATAACCAATGTAACAGTATTGGTGCTGAACCTGCTTATATTCCTCAGGATTCGTATGGTAACCCTGTGGGAGGTAGTGGTAAGAATTACCTGACCGATACTTATTATTCCGAAACTCAGTGGATCAACGAAAACATTATTACTTATCACTTTGATGTGAACGGCCATGCTTTCAACTTCTTGCTGGGGCAGTCTAACCAATATAATAATTTCCGTTCTACCACGGCAACAGGTGAAGATCTTCCGAGCGACAATATCACCGTATTGAACGGTGCTTTAAGTACTTCTGCTAAGGGAGATGCTGCCGAAGCTGCTTTGAGATCATTCTTTGGCCGTGTGAACTACAATTACAAGGATCGCTATTTGGCTGAATTCAACCTCCGTCGTGATGAGTCTTCCAGAATACCTAAAAAGAACCGTACCGGTTATTTCCCTTCTGTATCTGTGGGCTGGAACATTGCTCAAGAGGCTTTCATGGAGAAATATAGCTTTATCAGCCAGTTGAAACTAAGAGGTAGCTGGGGTGAACTGGGTAACCAGGAGATCGGTTACTATCCGTTTGCACAATATATCGGTTTGGGTAATAACTATGTATGGGGTGACAACAAAGTTTCGGGTGTGGCTATTTCCTCATTGGCTAATCCTGACATTAAATGGGAAACAACCGCTACTACGGATATAGGTATAGACGCCGCTTTCCTGAATAACAAGATTACCCTTACTGCTGACTATTTCTACAAGAAGACTTCTGATATTTTGCTGCAATTGCCCATTCCCGGAATTGTGGGTATTTCTACTGAACCTTATGTGAATGCTGCATCAGTAAAGAATGAAGGTTGGGAATTCGCTTTAGGTTATAATGATCAATGGGGCGACTGGAAATTCGGTGCAAATGTCAACTTCAGTAAGGTGAAGAATGAAATTCTCGACCTGCACGGTAAAGATTCATGGATTACAGACTGGTCTATTAATCTGGAAGGACATCCTATCAATTCTTATTATGGTTATGTAGCCGATGGATTGTATCGCACACAGGCTGAAGTGGATGAAGCTAATGAAAAGAATTCTGTTGGCGGTGGTGCTTTGAAGTTGGGTGATGTCCGTTACAAAGATGTCAGCGGTCCGGAAGGTAAACCGGATGGAGTAGTGGATACTTACGACCGTACAGTGATCGGTAATCCGTTCCCTGATTTTACTTACGGTTTCGGTTTGAATGCCGCTTACAAAGGATTTGATTTCTCTGCTTTCTTCCAGGGTGTAGCCGGTGTAGACCGTATTGTGATGGATTATCCTACCGTTTCGGGTAACGTTACGACGGCATTCCTGGACCGTTATTCTGAAAGCGCTAACCCTAACGGGAACTTCCCGCGTCTGGGTAATGGTGACTATAACAGCCAACCCTCTTCATTCTGGTTGAAAGATGCTTCTTACCTGCGTCTGAAGAATATTGAATTGGGATACTCTTTCAAACAAGAATGGATTCGCAAGGCGAAACTGGAACGCTTAAGAATATATGTTTCTGCACAGAATATCCTGACTATTACCGGCATTGACGATTACGATCCTGAAAAGTATGGAACCGATACTCGCGGTCATGCTTATCCCAATGCCAAGACATTCTCTGTGGGCTTAAACATTACATTATAATTTAAAATAAAGAAGATCATGAAAAAAATATATTATTCAGTTATTTTGTCATTAGCCTTTTCCCTCTTTTCTTGTTCAGACTTCCTGGATCGTGAATCTTTGTCAGAGTTGTCTAACGGTAATTTTTGGAATACAGAGGCTGATGCGACTAAAGCGTTGGTAGGTTGCTACGATGCTTTGCAAAGTGAAGGTAGCTTGGGATTTTGCTGGCCGGGTGGAAATACTTGTAGTTTGCGTGAATTGGAATTTGCTACGGATAACGGCTATTTTGCCTGGATTCCGTGGGTGGGCCCCGATGTGATCACTACCAATACCATGAGCCCCACAGCAGCTGTTACTAAGGCTGTATGGAATGCTTCTTATGCAGGTATTGCACGATGCAATAATGTTATTGAAAAAGTACCGCAAATGCTGGAGAACGGTAAAATAGGTGAAGAAGCAGGTACAAGAATCGTTTGTGAGGCTAAGTTCATCAGAGCGTTGTTTTATAATCACTTGACCAGTCTGTACCGTGATGTTCCGAAGGTGTTTAATGTGTTGACTACTGAAACGAGCCAGGTACCTAAGTCGCAGAAATCAGAAATTGTAGCTGACATAATCAAGGACCTGAAGGACATTACTGCCGAAGGTATGTTACCTGTTACGGCTGATAGAGGCCGTGCTACCAGAGGTGCCGCATTGGGCTTACTGACCCGTGTATACCTGTACAATGAGATGTATAAGGAGGCTGCCGATGCTGCTTTACAGGTTATTAACCTGAGCCAATATGAAATAGACCCGAATTACAGTACCCTGTTTACGGAAGCTGGTGGTGCCAGCAAAGAAATAGTATTTGCCATTCGCTTTAAAAATACCGACCAACAAAATGGTGAGGGTGGTTTCTTAGCTTATAACTACGGTTATCCGATGGAATGGCAGTTGCCTTATCCGAATTTAGCAAACGATTTTTATTGCAAGGATGGTAAACCTATTACCTCTTCGGGAATTTATGATCCGGATGATGATTCAACTCGCGACCCGCGTCTGACGTATACACTGATGACGAAAAATGGTGATACGTATGACGGCAAGGTAAGTGATGCATGGTGGTCCTGGAACAGTCCATTCCAGTTGTTTATGCGTAAATATCAGAATCAGCCTACTACATGGGCTGCCGATAATCAGGATATGTATGTTATTCGCTACGCTGATGTACTGTTAATGCGTGCTGAAGCTTTGGCTAAGCAAAATACGGGTAAAGACGAAATTATGTCAATGGTGAACCAGGTGCGCCAGCGTGCCGATGTGATGATGCCGAAGGTGGAAGATGCTGAAGGTTCCAATCTCTCTTATGATCAATTGCTCGACGTGGTGAAGCATGAAAGAAGAGTGGAACTGGCTTTGGAAGGTACCCGTTATTTTGATCTTATGCGCTGGAAAGAAATGGATAAAGCATATGAAAGATGCCGGGCAGACGGTGGGGCAGGTTCTCATATCTTCGATTCGTCAAAAGGATATGTATGGCCTATACCTCAATCAGAGTTAGACAACAACAGAGCTTTGGTTCAGGCACCGGAATGGGGTGGTAAATAATTGAAATAAATTCCAGATAGAGGCTGGCCGGATGAAGATCCTGTCTGAAGGCCGGCCTTTGCTCTGCTAAATATAATGATATGAGAAGTATATACAGCCTATTGTTTTTGTTAATAACGTTGGGATTGAGTAGTTGCAGTGAAAAGAAACCCACCCTTCGGGAACAATCTTTCGATGAGGAGTGGTTGTTCTATCGTGGGGATATTGTTGAAGGTGAGAGATCAGATTTAGATGACACACAATGGCGTCAGGTGAACCTCCCGCACGATTGGAGTATTGAAGATATCCCTGGAACAAATTCTCCTTTTACTGCAGATGCTGTCACCGAGGTTTCGGGAGGTTTTACTGTGGGTGGAACTGGCTGGTATAGAAAACATTTCTATGTGGATGCAGCTGAGAAAGGGAGATGTATTGCTGTCGCTTTCGATGGAATTTATATGAATGCAGACATTTGGGTAAATGATCGCCATGTAGCCGATCATGTTTATGGATATACTGCATTCGAGCTGGATATAACAGACTATGTGCGATTTGGAGAAAAAAATCTGATAGCTGTTCGTGTAAAGAATGAAGGTCTGAACTGTCGTTGGTATACAGGTTCGGGGATCTACAGGCATACTTTCTTGAGGATAACCAATCCGCTGCATTTTGAAACTTGGGGAACATTTATCACTACACCTGTTGCCACAGCAAATAGAGCGGAGGTACATGTACAGAGTATTCTGGCAAATACTGAGAAAGCAAACGGAAAAGTGATTCTGGAAACGCAGATTGTAGATAAGGAGAATCGCACTGTAGCCCGGAAAGAGCAACAGGTAACATTGGATAACAAAGAAAAAACAGAGGTTGGCCATACATTAGAAGTGGCTTCTCCGCAATTATGGTCTACAGACAACCCCTACTTATATAAAGTTGTAAACCGTCTTCTGCAAGACAATAAAATAATAGATGAAGAATGTATTTCAATAGGTATACGCAATATTGCATTTAGCGCAGAGAATGGTTTCCAACTGAATGGTAAATCCATGAAACTAAAAGGCGGATGTATCCATCATGACAATGGCCTTTTGGGTGCAAAGGCTTTTGACCGGGCAGAGGAAAGGAAAATAGAACTACTGAAAGCTGCTGGTTTCAATGCGCTGCGTTTATCCCACAATCCCCCTTCAACTGCTTTACTCAATGCTTGTGACCGCTTAGGTATGTTGGTGATAGATGAGGCTTTTGATATGTGGCGACAAGGTCATTACAAGGATGATTACGGACAGTATTTTGATAAGTTATGGAAAGAAGATCTGTATAGCATGGTTGCGCGGGATAGAAATCACCCTTGTGTCATAATGTGGAGTATCGGCAACGAAATCAAAGACAAAGAAACTGCTGAAGTGGTAGAGGTATGCAGGGAATTGACAGGTTTTGTGAAGACGCTTGATACAACGCGGCCTGTTACGGCGGGAGTTAATTCTATTGTTGATGCAACGGATGATTTTCTGGCTCCTCTGGATGTTTGTGGTTATAATTACTGTTTAAACCGTTATGAATCGGATGCCAAACGTCACCCGGACCGCATTATCTATGCTTCGGAGTCCTACGCATCCCAGGCTTATGATTATTGGAAAGGAGTGGAAGATCATTCATGGGTGATCGGCGATTTTATCTGGACTGCTTTTGACTATATTGGTGAGGCAAGTATCGGCTGGTGTGGGTATCCGCTTGATAAACGTATTTTTCCTTGGAATCATGCCAATTGTGGTGATTTGAATCTTTCGGGCGAACGTCGTCCCCAGTCCTATTTGCGTGAAACGTTATGGAGTGATGCACCGGTATCCCATATTGTTGTGACGCCTCCTGTTCCTTCTTTTCCTCTGAATCCGGATAAGGCGGATTGGAGTGTATGGGATTTTCCGGATGTTGTGGATCATTGGAATTTCCCGGGATATGAGGGGAAAAAGATGACAGTATCTGTATACTCCAATTGTGAACAGGTTGAACTGTTCTTGAATGGGGAATCTTTAGGAAAACAAGAAAATACTGCCGATAAGAAAAATACGCTTGTCTGGGAAGTACCTTATGCCCATGGAATATTGAAAGCCGTAAGTTATAATAAAGGCGGTGAAGTGGGCACTGCAACGTTGGAAAGTGCCGGTAAGGTTGAAAAGATCAGATTATCTGCGGACAGAACGGAAATCGTAGCTGATGGTAATGATCTAAGCTATATCACATTAGAATTGGTAGATAGTAAAGGCATTAGAAATCAGTTGGCTGAAGAATTGGTAGAATTTTCTATAGAAGGAGATGCTACGATTGAAGGAGTAGGTAATGCCAACCCTATGAGCATAGAAAGTTTCGTTGCTAATAGCCGGAAGACGTGGCGCGGAAGTAACTTATTGGTTGTTCGTTCCGGGAAATCTTCAGGACGGATTATTGTAACAGCAAAGGTAAAGGCACTGCCGGTTGCGAGTATTACTATAACTCAGAAAAAATAGAGACTGCCTAAAAATCAAATTTAAAAGAAGTATGAAATTGAGAGCATTATTAAAACGATCTATATTTGTCATCATAAGCTCGTTGATTGTCACAGCATGCAGTCAGGGCACGGATTGTTCCGTACGAAAGATTAAATTTGATCAGGATTGGAAGTTCCATCTTGGCCAAATGGAAGATGCGGCAAAAGAATCTTACGATGATTCGGAGTGGCGGGTATTAAATCTGCCACATGACTGGAGTGTAGAGCCTCTTTCCGGTTCGGACGGCTTATCGGTAGGCCCTTTCTCCAAAGAAAGTGCCGGAGGTTTTGCTACCGGACAAACCGTAGGTGGTGAAGGCTGGTATAGAAAATCATTTACTATTGACCGTAAAGATGCTCATAAACTTCATTCTCTTTATTTTGAAGGAGTTTATGCGCAGTCCGAAGTATGGGTGAACGGACAAAAAGTGAATTTCAATGCGTATGGATATTCGTCCTTCAAATGTGATATTACTTCATATTGTCATCCGGCAGGTGAAGTGAATACCATTGCGGTGAAGGTAACGAATGAGGGGAAAAATTCCCGTTGGTATGCCGGTTCAGGTATCTACCGGCATGTATGGTTCATAAAGACCGATTCTGTCCATTTGGATGAATGGGCGGTTGCCGTACGTACTGCAAAGATGGCTGGTGATGAGGCTACATTGGCTATAGAGGCGGATGTGCTTAATGAAAAGACGGAGAAGGCAGGAGTAAATATGATGGTTACGATTATTTCTCCTGATGGTGAAGAGGTAGGAATGAAAGAGCAGACAGTGAGTGTTGACGCGGCTGGTAAGCAGACAGTTGCTTTCTCTTTGCCGGTGAAACAGGCAAAGCTATGGTCGGTTGATACTCCGCATTTGTATGAAGCGAAATTTTTAATTCGTTCCGGGCATGAAGTGTTGGATCAAATATCTGTTCCTTTTGGCATCCGTACTATATCCTTCAGTGCGAAGGAAGGATTTAGGTTGAATAATTTGCCTCTGAAACTGAAAGGTGGCTGTGTACACCATGATAATGGTTTGTTGGGGGCGGCTTCGTTGGATAGGGCGGAGGCGCGTAAAATAGAATTGTTGAAGGCAAATGGATATAATGCAGTCAGATGTGCCCATAATCCTCCGGCAGAAGCTTTTCTCCGAGCTTGCGATGAACAAGGTATGTTGGTGATTGATGAGGCTTTTGATCATTGGCAAAAAGAAAAGAATCCTCAAGACTATCATCGTTTCTTCGATGAATGGAACGAAAAAGATATTTCGGCAATGGTGCTGAGAGACCGGAATCATCCGTCTGTCATCATGTGGAGTATCGGAAATGAAATTCAGGAACGTTCGGATGATGCCGGTATAGAGATTGCTGAAAGATTAAGGAATATAGTGAAGAAATTGGATCCTTCACGTCCGGTAACTGCTGCTATCAACGATTATTGGGATAATCCGCAGTTGAAGTGGAAGGAAGATGCTTCAAAAGCCATGCAACATCTGGATGTGGCAGGATACAATTATATGTGGTACGAATATGAAAATGATCATCAGAAAGATCCTTTACGTATCATATATGGTAGTGAGACTGTTGCGCAGGAAGCGGCTGTAAACTGGAACCTGGTGGAAAAACATCCGTATATCATTGGTGATTTTGTATGGACTGCCCTTGATTATCTGGGTGAAGCGGGAATAGGGCATACACTGGAACTGAGCAAAGGCGAGAAGAATCCACAGTTTATGGGTTGGCCCTGGTATAACGCCTGGTGTGGAGATGTTGATATCTGTGGAGAGAAGAAACCACAGTCCTATTACCGGGATATTATCTGGAAGGAAAGGGAAATAACAATGGCTGTACAGCCTTTGCCGACTGTCGGGAAAACAGAAGATGTGAGCTATTGGGGGTGGAAGAACGAATCTCTTAGCTGGAACTGGAAAGGGCTGGAAGGCAAACCGGTAAAAGTAAATGTTTATAGTCGTGCACCTAAGGTAAGGCTCTATCTTAATAATGAATTGCTGGGTGAGCAAGAAGTTTCAAAGAAAGACTATACGGCTACGTTCATGGTCAACTATCAGCCGGGTGAATTGAAAGCAGTGGCTACCTATGACAGCAGTGAATCTTCATGCGCTATTTTAAGAACCACAGGTGCTCCGGTACAGATACGTTTAATCGCAGACCGCAAGGTGATTAAAGCGGATAGGGACGATCTGGCTTATGTTACTGTTGAATTGATTGATAAAGAAGGCAGGGTAGTACCTGATGCTGATATGAAAGTGACTTTAAGTGTTGTGGGGAATGGTATTATCAGGGGATCAGGAAATGCATGTCCTACAGATATGGAAAGTTTCCGCTCCTTATCACCCAAAACTTTTAAAGGTAAAGCAATGGCTATATTGCAACCGGATGGAAATGTGGGTGAGATAACCTTGAATGTTTCAGCAGAGGGGATGAAAGGAGCATCGATTACAATCAGAACGGTGGATCGGATGTCGGCTAAGCAAGAGGGAAAAGATATCGTGACTCCCGGCAGTATCTGGAAAGATATGGATGGAAATCCGATAAATGCACATGGAGGAGGTATTCTCTACCATGAAGGTACTTATTATTGGTATGGTGAATTTAAAGGTGATTCCACCTATCGCCTGGACTGGGTTAAAACCTGGGAGTGCTGGCGGGCTGAAGCCGGGGGGGTGGCTTGCTATTCATCCAAGAATCTGACAGACTGGAAATTTGAGGGTAAGGTTCTGCCTACGGTAGATGATGATCCGACTTCAGATCTTCACCCTTCGCAAGTGATAGAGCGTCCGAAGGTTATCTATAATGAGAAAACCGGTAAGTTTGTGATGTGGATGCATATTGAAAGCCCTGATTATGAAAAGGCACATGCCGGGGTAGCGGTCTGTGACTCACCGACAGGAACTTTCACTTATTTGGGATCTTTTAAACCGAATGGGGCAGATAGTCGTGATCAGACTATCTTCAAGGATGATGATGGAAAGGCTTATCATATCTGCTCGTCAGAATGGAACAGTACCTTATATATCAGTTTGCTGACTGATGATTATACAAAACCTTCAGGAACTTATGTCCGGAGATTTATCGGACAATCCCGGGAAGCTCCTGCGGTTTTTAAACGAAACGGTCATTATTATATGCTCTCATCCGGTTGCACCGGTTGGGATCCGAATAAAGCCAAATGGGCCGTATCCGATTCAATGATGGGAGTTTGGGAACTGAAAGATAACCCCTGTCTGGGGCGTGATGCCGATAAGACATTTTATGCCCAAAGTACCTACGTACTCCCCATTGAAGGGATGCAGGATCAATTTATCGCTATGTTTGACAGGTGGAATAAAACGGATTTAATAAATTCACGGTATGTCTGGTTGCCGATTGAGTTCGATGGAGACAGACCACTTATTCGCTGGGCGGATCAGTGGAGCACTCAGACAATGGAAGCGGTTTATTAACCTAATGATAGAATACAAATGAAAAAAATAGCCTGTTTATTTATCGGTTTTTGCCTGTTTACGAACTTATCAGCACAGAAAGTTTATAGGCTGGATGCTTCGGACGTCATGGAGACACCTTCGTGCGGTCATCTGAAGATGGGAAATCCGGGGCCTAAGGAGAAAGCAATAGAAGTTAATAGTCTATATATGACTATGGGCGGGAAGCCAATCTTACCCGTTATGGGAGAGTTGCATTTCTCGCGTATCCGTAAGGATTTGTGGGAAGACCGTATCTTGAAAATGAAAGCTTGCGGTATCAATATTATCTCTACTTATTTGTTCTGGAATCATCACGAAGAGATAGAAGGTCAGTTTGAGTGGGAGAATGAGAAAGATTTGCGCAGCTTTATTAAGTTATGCCGGAAGCATGGATTGTTTGTAGTTCCGAGACTGGGACCCTGGTCGCATGGAGAAGCGCGTAATGGCGGGACACCCGATTGGATCTTACAAAAAAAATATCTGAAAGACCGCTCAAATGATGTGGTTTATCAGAATTATGTAAAACGTTATTTTGCCCAAATAGCTAACCAGTTGAAAGGGCTTTACTATAAAGATGGCGGGAATATCATAGGCATCCAGTTGGAAAATGAATATTGGTATGGAAAGGAGGGTGAACCACATATCCAATGGCTGAAAGATACGGCTCTGGAAAATGGCATTGATGTCCCGATGTATACGGTTACGGGCTGGGGAGACGGTTCTGTTCCTCCTTTTGAGGTAATTCCTTTATGGGGAGGATATGCAGATGCTCCATGGGTGGAACATGTGGGAAAAGAATACCAGCCGGGCAACTTCTTGTTCGATTCGTTCCGTGATAATGAGAATATAGGTAACGATCAGATAAAGCGGCAAGATGTGTATATGACGTATGAAAAATATCCCTTCTTTACTTGTGAAATGGGAGTGGGTGTACAAAATACCTATCACAGGCGACTCAGCATCGATCCTTTAGACGGGTTGGGTATGATGATAGCCAAACTTGGTTCAGGGTCTAACCTGCTGGGATATTATATTTTTGCCGGTGCCACTCAGTTTACGGGTAAACTATGGTCTACTGAGGAAGAGCAATTGAAAACTGGGTATTGGAGCCGCTTACCGGTGAAATCTTATGATTTTCAGGCTGCTATCCGCGAATCAGGAGAAATAGCGGAATCTTATAAGAAGGTGAAAAAGCTGCATTACTTTGTCAATGAGTATGAAAAAGACCTGGCTCCCATGATGCCTGTTATCCCGAAGTGGGAAGAAGATGGGTTACAGGTGGCTGTACGCTCTAATAATGAAACCGGCTATATGTTTGGAATCAATTATTCCCGTTATCATCCGAAGAAGATACAGAAGAGTGTGAAGTTTGAGGTGAAACTGAAAGATAAAACGCTTCGTTTTCCTCAGAAAGGTATTGAAATGCAGGATAGTACGGTCTTTATCTGGCCCTTGAATGTGGAACTTGGCGCTATGCGCCTGAATTATGCCACGGCACAATTGATGGGAAGTATTGATAATTGCTATCTGTTTTTCCAGAACAGACAAATTCCAGTGGAGCTATCTTTTGATAAATCGACTGTGAAAGGAGTGGAGGTAAACCGGGCTAAGATAAAGGAAGAAAGTGATAGTTGGGTTGTTAGCGGACTTAATCCGGGAAAAGATTGTGTGCTTAAAGTACAATTGCAGAATGGAGAAGAAAAGTATGTTGTCATTCTGACTGAAAAAGAGGCTGATAACTGTTGGTTATTGGAACAAGATGGGAAGAAAGTATGCTATATTTCTGATGCGGATTTATACAGTTCACTTGGAGATGTTTATATTTTCTCTACTGATAAGAAGGCTGCTTATTATAAGTTGAAAACGGGTATGAATCCGGGATTTGAACAGAAAGCGGTTATTTTCAATCAGCCGCAAATGGATATTCGTATTCAGTCTAAGGGCATTCTGGAAGAGGCTAAATGGTTGGAAACAGCAAACTTTCATGGGATTGAACCTTATCAGCAGCGTTATCGTCGTTTCTTCTTTAAGGAATTCAATCTGGATAATCCTTCAGAGATTAAGAAAGTCACTTTGTTTATGTATCCGGAGTCGAAATGTATACTCAATCTGAATGATACTTGGGTAAATCAGGAAGTAAAACCAAACCAGTTAAATGAAATAGACCTTACAGGATATGCCAGAAAAGGTGTGAATCTGTTGTTTGCAAGTTTTCCATTTGTTGAGGGGAAGAAGCAATTTGCTGCACGTGTCATTGTGGAATACTATAATTATGACAGGATTGAATTTAGTACCGACTCTTCCTGGTTGACGACGGACTATTATTCCAACCCTTCACTCACACGGGTGTTTCCGCAACCGGTGGCTCCGGTGGTAGTAGATAAACCGGGATATGCCGAAGGTATTGCTTATAATACATTCAAAGAGTGGAGGATACAAGTGCCGACAGATGCATTGGAGAATTTGAATAACATCTATATGCGTATCAACTATTCCGGTGATAAGGCGGAAATCTATAACGGATATATGCTTTCAGATGATGATTATAACAGTCATGCCACCTGGACAGTAGGTTTGAACCGACAGGAACATTCTGTAGAGGGGAAAGAGTTGACGCTTGTGATTTATAAACTGGATAAAGACGAGAAAATCTTTTTTGACTTACCGGCAAACGGAACTGATGAGCAGGCTGATGTGAAAAAGATTGAATTTGATTTTGAATGTTTACAAAAGATAGACTGATAAAATGAAACGATTCAATATTATCTTATTTCTTCTGGCTTTGGTTGTTTTGACAGTTGAGGCAAAGGATTTGCGGGTTGCCGGTATTTTCGGTAATAATATGGTGTTGCAGCAAAAGACGACCACACCGATATGGGGATGGGCGGATGCCGGGGCAATAGTCACAGTGACTTCATCATGGAACGACAAGAGTTATTCCGTTAAAGTTGGGAAAGATGGTACGTGGAGAATAATGCTGCATACACCGGAAGCAGGAGGTCCCTATGTATTAACCATAACGGAAGATAAGACTATAACTTTCAGCGATGTATATATAGGCGAGGTTTGGTTGGCAAGTGGGCAATCAAATATGGCTATGCAACTGAAAGAATGTTATGAATCTACCAAAGCTATTCTGGCTTCTCAAAAAAGTAATATTCGTTTTATAAATGTGCCTCCACTTGGCAGTTATAAACCGCTTCCGGATATAAAGGCGGATTGGGTGGTGGCAGCTCCGGAAAATGTAGGAGATTGTAGTGCGGTTGCATGGTATTTTGCTCATTTTATTCAGGAGAATCTTGGAGTTCCGGTTGGTATTATTAATGCCAGTTTTGGAGGTTCCATTGTTGAAACTTGGATGAGCCGTGAAACTTGTCAGACATTGGGTGATATTTCTGTTCCGGAAGTGAGCGATGGTACCACAGGGTGGGAGGCTAATATACCTACTACCATGTATAATGGAATGTTGAATCCTATTGTCGGTTATTGCATACAGGGGTGTATCTGGTATCAGGGAGAATCAAATGTGTATAATGTTTCTCAATATTCGAATCGGCTGGTTGCTATGGTAGCTGAATGGAGACGGAAGTGGGGAAGAAATTTCCCGTTTTATTTCACGCAAATAGCTCCTTTTGATTATGCTACATGGAATGTTCCAAGCGAGGTAGGTGAGCATGTAGGTGCTTATCTGCGTGATGAACAGAGAAAAAGCATGGATCGAATCGAGAATAGTGGGATGGCGGTCATTTTGGATGTAGGGGAAGTAGAGCAGATCCATCCGGTACGCAAAGAGAAAGTCGGCGAACGTTTAGGATTGATGGCATTAGCTGAAGTGTATAATATGAAGGGATTTGAATATAAGAGTCCGGTTTTTGAAAGGATGGAAGTCGATGATGATAAAGCTGTGATCTATTTTAAAGATTTATATTATGGACTAACGAGTTATGGAAAACCTCTGCATTTATTTGAAATAGCAGATGAGAGTAAGGTTTTTCATCCGGCGGAAGCGTATGTAGATGAAGAAAGAGATGTTGTAGTAGTGTCTTCTAAATATGTGAGGAAGCCGAAAGCTGTTAGATATGCCTTTAAAAATTATGTAGAACCGGAATTATTCAGCCTTAGTGGCCTTCCGGTATCTTCTTTCCGGACAGATAATTGGTAATAATAAACTTAAAAATAATATGTATATGAAAAATATAAAGACAATACTATGTGGAGGTTTGGTTGCAATGTTAGTTTCCTGCTCTCCACAGGTGACAACGACTAATTATTATTTTGATTCTGTAAATGGTGACGATGCTAATAACGGAACTTCTGTACGAACTCCTTTTAAGTCTTTGGCAAAGCTTCAGTCTTTAACTCTAAAAGGTGGAGACAGCATTTTGTTGAAATCCGGTGCTGTATTTACGGAGAAACTTTTGCTTTCCTGTTGTGGAGAGGAGAATAATCCTGTTGTATTGGGCAAATATGGAGGACTGGAAAAACCGCATATCAAAGGAAATGGAGTTGATACGGCCGCTGTTCATATATTGAATTCAGAGAATCTGGTGATACGTGATCTGGAGATTTCTAATAAAGGTGATGCCCCGAAAGCCGGTTTGCTGGGGCTATGGGTTGAATTGGATAAGTTTGGAGAATCACATAATATGGTCATTGATGACTTGTATGTGCATGATGTATATGGAAGTACGGTGATAGAGAAAGGTGGTGGTATTGGAATTTGTATTCAGAATGGCCGGGATAATGATAGTATTCTGAATAGATTTGTTGGAATGACTATTGAAAATTGCTATCTGAAAGATTGTCAAAGGGATGGAATTAAGTTTAAGGGATACTGGATCAGGAAACAATGGAATCCTAATTTGGGAGTGGTCATCAGGAAGAATGTATTGGATGGAGTGCCGGGTGACGGTATTGTACTGGCTGGTTGTGATGGTGGATTGATAGAATATAATGTGATGAAGAATTGCCCGAAAACGTTGCCAGAATCCGAAGCTTGTGATGGAATATGGCCTTGGTGTAGCGATAATACAGTGGTACAATTTAATGTAGTAAGTGATCACAAATCTATCATAGACGGGTATGCTTATGATTCGGACTGGGGATGTCGGAATTCGGTATTCCAGTATAATCTGAGTTATAATAATGATGGCGGCTTCATGTTGGTAATTGGTACGGATGGTTGGCCTGAAGACTGGTGTGTGAATGGTAATATTGAAACAAAAGTACGTTACAATGTCAGTATAAATGATGGACTACGCAATTATCTGACTAATGCAAGCCATAAAGATGCTTATTTTAGCCCTGCAATGCATTTCACCGGATATACTCAGAACACATTGGTAGAGAATAATCTGTTTTACCTGTTTCCTAAACCGGAGCCGCAGATAGACCGTACACTTTTCCATTTCACCAAGCATGATTCATCTTATGGGAAAGGAGATGTCTTCAAGAACAATTATATTTATGCTCCAGAGGTGACTGTAGCTGTAAAAGAAGAAAAGGCAGTGGGTAACCAATATTCCGGAAATGTATATGTCGGTAGTTTGAAAACCCCTGCCACCGGTTTTACAAAACAGGATGGATTTTTCAATAAATCACTTTGGTATAATGCGGAAGATAAGAATTGGGATATTCTTCTTGATTTCTTGAAGGATAAAACTGTACCTGTCAATGGTAAAGAACTGAAAGTACTTGATATCATCGGGGCGAATTAAAATAGAATCTTAAATCATTAAAATACTTTAGATATGAATTTATTCAGATTATGTGTAGCAAATCTAGTGGCATTATTCTGGGTGGTGATTCCTACTGCCATGGGTGCCAATATTATACCTCAGCCTTCTTATATACAAGAGAAGCAAGGTACGTTCGATTTAGCTCATAACAATAATATTCTTTATGTCGGTAAACAGCCGGAAGTAAATCAGATAATTGATAACTTTATGGAGCAGATGTTGGGAGACTATGGTTTGAGTTTGCAAACAAATAAGTCTAAAAAGGCCGGCATATTACTGCAAGATAAAAAGTCCCTGGGTGAAGAAGCGTATGAACTTTCTGTTGCTGCCAATAAAGTGGTAATTAAGGCATCTACACCTGCCGGTTTTTTTTATGCTCTCCGCACTGTTAACCAGTTGATTCTGGCGGATGAAAATCATACTTCACTTCCTTGTATCCTTGTGAAAGATGCACCTCGTTTTTCTTACCGGGGATTCTTGATTGATGCGGGACGCTATTATTTACCTTTGAAAGATGTGAAAAAGGCTATTGATCTGGCAGCTAATTATAAGTTGAATCGTTTTCACTGGCATCTGACTGATGATCAGGGATGGCGGTTAGAGATAAAAAAATATCCGCGTCTTACTGAAAAAGGCTCTGTACGCTCTAATTCGGCTATTGGCACTTGGGATCAATATTATCCTCGTCATTATGATGGAAAAGAACATTCAGGCTACTATACACAAGATGAAATTCGTGATATTGTGAGATATGCAGCTGACAGGCAAATTACGATTGTTCCTGAGATTGAAATGCCGGGGCATGCCTTGGCGGCTTTGAGTGCTTATCCGGAATATGCATGCAGTTTTCATTCTTCACTTGATTTGATGGCAGGAGCTGGCATTTCTGACCAGGTGTATTGTCCCAAACCTCAGACATTCCGGTTTATAAAGGATATCCTTACAGAAGTTGCAAGCTTGTTTCCCGGAGAATATATTCATATTGGCGGTGATGAATGCCCTAAAACATCCTGGGAACAATGTGAGGATTGTCAGGCCTTGATAAGGAAAGAAAATCTGAAAGACGAGTTTGAACTTCATGCTTATTTTATTCAGCAGGTTGAGAAGATTGCGGAAGGTCTTGGACGAAAGCTAATTGGTTGGGATGAGGTGTTGGAAGGGGGACTTCCTCTGAAAGCTACGGTAATGTCGTGGAGAGGGGAAGCGGGAGGCATAAAGGCAGCTCAATTGGGTAATAATGTGATTATGACCCCTAATACTTATTGTTATCTGGATTATTATCAGGAGAATCCGGAATTTGCTCCTTTAGCTATCGGTGGATTTATATCATTGGAACAGGTATATGATTACGAACCTATTCCGGAGGCACTTACTGCGGAAGAAGCTAAGCATATAATGGGGATTCAGGGAAATATATGGGGAGAATATGTCGCTACTATTGAGAAATTTGAATATATGGCATTTCCCCGCCTGCTTGCCATTGCAGAAGTAGCTTGGAGCCAGCCTGAGAATAAAAACCGGGAACTGTTTATTTCTCGTCTGAAGAAAGAGTTTTCTTTTTTCCGGAAAAGGAATGTCAATACATGCCGTGAATATTTCAGACCTCGTATTCAGGGAGGTTGGGATAGTGAGAAAGGAATGTATGCGGTTACACTTGAGACTATATGCCCTGATGTTGATATTCGCTACACATTGGATGGTTCGGAACCTACGGTAGAATCGGATATCTATAAAGGTCCGGTTTATTTGACTGAGAATACTTGTGTGAAGGCTGTGGTGACAGATAAAGATAATCAGATATTGGAAGCTCCGACGGTTAAGAACTTTCTGGTGAATAAAGCAACGGGATGTACCTATACACTTTCGACCGATGCCTGGAGTTTAGATTGGTATCCGGTAAAGTCTACTCTGTTTACGGATGGTGTGCAAGGTTTTACTCCTTCAAATTACGAGTGGGCTGCTATCGCTTCCGGCGTAGAGATTGTGATTGATCTGAAAAAGAATACGACAGTATCCGGAGTTCGCTTCGGTACTATGGTTGCTCCTATAAACAGTACACTTCCGGCTAAGTCTATGATATGCTATCTTTCAAAAGATGGTAAGGAATTCCGGCAGATAGGAGAAAGTACCTTCTCATATCCTGTATACAAAGGAGAGAAAGAGATCTATCATAATTATGTGAAGACGGACAAGAAAGACGGACGATACTTGAAGCTTGTGATAAACGGGCAAACTGAGTTACCCGAAGGTTACCCTTATCCGAATGCTTTGCCTTCGATTGCATTAGATGAAATAGAAGTTTTCTAATAAGAAGTGTGGTTATGAATAAATTGTTATTTTTGTCTATACTGCTATTGACTTGTGTAACAGGTTGGGCTAACGGTATACGAAATTTTTATGTGGATTCTTTTAGCGATAGTCAAGTTGCTGATGGTAGTATGGAATCTCCATTTAAAAGTCTGGATGCTTTGAAAAGTATTAAATTTTTGCCGGGTGATTGTATTCATCTGGCAGGGAATCAGATATTGACCGGAACTATTCATGTTAAGGGGGTAAAGGCGACGTCTGAGAATCCGCTTACTATCACTTCATACGGGACGGGAGTTTCACATATTTATTCTGCCCATAGTTCTGCCATTGTAATAGATGCCTGTGAGAATATTCATGTAAAGAATGTAGTGGTGAAAGGTTCGGGGCGTAAAAAGGGCAATACGGGGACAGGCATAGAGGTGATTAATTCGAGGTTTATAGAGGTTGATAGAGTGGAAGCTTCCGGGTATCAAATGAATGGCATTGGGATAACTGGCGGAGGCGATGTGCGCATAACTCATTCGTACGTACATGATAATGGTTATAACGGTATTGAAGTGACAGGTAAGTGGGGAACAAAATCTGTACATAATATTTATATAGGCCATTGTGTGGCCGAAAATAATGCCGGAAATCCAGCTATTCTGGACAATCATAGCGGAAGTGGGATATTGGTAGGCCATGTAACCAATGCAACAATAGAGTATTGTGAGGCTATGGGGAATGGGTGGGATATGCCGAGGCCCGGGAATGGACCGGTTGGAATCTGGGGATACGAATCAGATCGTTTGACTATTCAATATTGTTTCTCGCATGACAACAAGACTTCTCCGGAAGGATTAGACGGAGGTGGATTTGATTTTGATGGAGGAATCACGAATTCATTAATGCAGTATAATCTTGCAATGAATAATGAGGGAGCCGGTTATGGCTTGTTTCAGTTTGGCGGTGCAACGGAATGGAATAATAATATAGTACGTTATAATGTGAGTATTAATGACGGGATTAAGAATTCTCATGCGGGTATCTATGTTTGGTGTGATCCGTATAATAAAGATGTTCCTTTATGTGAAACTAAGGTACACGATAATTTAATTATCAGTAATCAGGGGTATTCTATCTCTTTTAACACCGGATTTTCTTCGGGACTGGAATTTGCGAACAATACATTTATTCTGACTAATGGAGGAGTAGAACATTTGCATGGAGATGAAACGAAAGAAATGGCGATTTATAAAGGTAATCGATTTTGGTCTGAAACAGCCGGACAAAAAGGAGAACGACAGCCTCGGGTACCTCAGGATGCAACAGCAAACTATGAGGCGGTTGGATATAATCTTCCTGTAAGTGTAGATATACTTCGGCTGAAAGAAATTATAACTGATATGATACCCCTAAAAAAATGAGGGCTATGTATAAAAGAAGTCTTTTCTGGTGGACACTGCTTAGTTTTATAAGTGGTTATTGTTACCGGGCAAATGCACAGTCTGCATATCAGATTAATTTGGATATACCGGATAAAATAATAGAAACTGGTTATTTGGATTTGGGTGGAGTGGCTCCTGACGGAGGTTCTATATCTGTAAATAGTTATTATATGGAATTGAATGAGTCTCCTTTTATCCCTATTATGGGAGAGATACATTATACCCGTATTCCAAATGAACAATGGGAAGAACAGATACTGAAGGTTAAGTCGGGAGGAGTGAATGTTATTTGCACTTATGTTTTCTGGAATATTCACGAGGAAACAGAAGGTGTTTTTGATTGGGACGGTGATAAGGATCTTCGGAAATTTATCTCTCTTTGTCAGAAGCATAATATGAAAACGCTCGTTCGTATAGGACCTTTCTGTCACGGGGAAATCAGAAATGGGGGTATACCGGATTGGCTTTATGGGCGTCCGTTCCTGATTCGTACCAATGACCGGGAGTATTTGAAATATGTAGATCGGCTTTATGCTGAAATTGCTTCTCAACTGGAGGGATTTTTCCATAAAGATGGTGGTTGTATTATTGGTATTCAGTTGGAAAATGAGTTGCAGCACTCTGCTGCTCCTTGGGCCATTCGCTATCCTGATCAGCCAATTGACTATACTGTTGCTGATTATGATGTGCAAAATACCAAATTTGGTGTATCGGTACAAGAACAGGATATCCAGAGTCCTGAAGCCGGTAATCAGCACATGAAAACGTTGAAAGAAATAGCACTGTCTCATGGGATGGAAGTTCCGTTGTATACGGCTACAGGGTGGGGCAATGCTGCGATCATTCCTCAGGAAGTTATTCCTGTAACGGCGGCTTATACTTATCCGACATGGGCGGATATAGGTATGTCTCCATTCTATTTATTCAGGGATATTCACACTACTCCCGATTATTCTCCGGTACGATATGAAGGATACCGATATCCTTCTTTTTGTGCAGAAATGGGAGTCGGTATTCAGATGACTTATGGCAGAAGGCCACGCATTCCGGCCGAAGCAGGTGAAGGATTAATGGTACGTTCGTTAGGAAGTGGCGCCAATGGCATAGGCTATTATATGTATCATGGCGGAATTACTCCTCAGGGAAAAAGGGGTTTCTTTAGTGATGAACCTTCAGGGGTGCCAAAGATGTCTTATGATTTTCAAGCTCCTATCGGAGAATTCGGACATACGCGCGCTTCTTATCATTCATTACGCATTATTCATCATTTTGTAAATGATTTCGGTCATTTGTTGGCACCTATACTCATACCCTTCGATATGCAGTGCGTAAAAAAGAAAATGCTGGATTTGTTTTTATTACGAACTTCCAGGATCATTGTAAACGAGAAGATCTGAGAGATGTCAGTCTTACTTTGAAACTGGCCAGTGAAACGGTTCGTTTTCCACAGGATGGAACCGTAACGGTAGTGAAGAATGCCAATATAATTCTTCCTTTTAATATGGATTTAGATGGTATCTTATTGAAGTCGGCTACCTTGCAACCGCTGGCAAGAATTACTTCCGGAGGAAAGAAACATTATTTCTTTTTTGCACCCGAAGGAATGAAGCCGGAGTATATATTCGCAGAGAATACGGTGAAAGGAGGGACTAAAAAGTTGATTCCAGTGCCTGGACTTAACAGTACGGTAAGACTAAAATCTATAGCAGGAAAAGAGATTCTTATTACAACTTTAACTCGGGAGCAAGCCTTAGCGGCCTGTAAAGTGACGGTGGGAAAGGAGGAGAAATTACTGATAACTTCCGCAGATGTGCTGCAAGAAGATGCTAAAGTACGGATTCAATCTACGGATACTATATTAAAGGCTGTTGCTTTTCCTGCGGGTCGTTTTATAACTGAAACTTCTGCGAAGATCAATAAAAAGAAGTATTACAGTGAGATATTATTTACCAAGGAAGGGGTACACATTTCTCCCGAAGTCTATATGGCGAGTGAGAGGCGTTTTCAGGTTCATTTGCCGGAAGGTGCTTTCAGAGATGTGAGTGATCTTATTCTTTCTATTGATTATATTGGAGATACAGGTGCTGCATTTATAAATGGAGAGATGGTAGCGGATAATTTCTATCATGGAAGCCCGTGGCGGATAGGGTTGAAGCGATATGCTGAGGCTATTCAGAACGATGGTATTTATTTTTATTTGCAACAATTGTTTGCTGATGCTACTTACCTGCAAGATTTACCTGAAGGGCTTAGGCTGGATTTCTCAAAAGGAGGGGTATGCCAACTGAATAAGATACAGGTTATCCCTGAATATTATGCAACTTTTACTATTGGAGATTAAAAAGAATAAAAAATGAAACAAATCGATTTTTACCTGAAGTTTGTAATTCTAATATTGGGTGTGAGCGCCTCTTCTATTGTCTGTTTAGCTCAAGAGGCATTTCCCGTGACCTGCAAGGAATATAATGAAATAATTCTGACTCATGTGCTAACTCCTGCAGGGCCTGTTCCGACTGCTATGGATGCTGACGGGGTTTATCCGTATATTAGTTATAGTGAGACTTCCAATCGGCCGATTCCTAAAACTTATCGAATGATTTCACTTGAAAATGAATTTGTTAAAGTTGTAATTTGTCCGGACTTATGTGGTAAGGTGATGTCGATGATACATAAAGGGAGCGGTAAAGAGGTTTTGTATAATCCACATCTCGTACGTCACACACGTATTCTGCCACGTTTCTATTTTGTGGCCGGCGGTATAGAAGTAAGCTTCCCTATTTCACATACCCCTACTCAGAATGAGGCGGTTTGTTATAAGATAGACCGGACCGCTGACCGGGTTTATGTTACTTGTGGTGAGCGGGAGATACGTTACGGCATGCAGTTTTCTGTTGAATATTCTTTGGGAACAGGAGATCACTTTCTGACACAACGTGTCAGAATGCATAATCCGGGTACAAATGCCTATCCTTGGATGTCGTGGACAAATGCTGCTATTCCTTGCATGCCTGATACTGAATATAGCTTTCCGCAAGGAGAAGTATTGGTACATGCTTCTGCATTAGATACAATAAACTGGAAAAAAAAGGGACCTAAAAAAGAAAAAGATATATCAGAAATGACCGGATATTTCTGGAAGACGAAAGATGTAAACGCTTTTGGTGCTTATACTCCTTCATTGGGATATGGGCTTTATCATATTGCAGAGGAACAAAGTGCACCGGGAATAAAATTATGGAGTTATGGAGTGAAAGAAGATAAAGAATGGTCATTGCTCAGTACAAATAATAGGCAGACTTATGCAGAGCTGCAAGGAGGACCTATCAGCGACCAGTCTATAAAGCTGGAATTGCAGCCGGGTGAATATAGGGAGCATACTGAGTTCTGGATACCTGCTGATAAACGAATGGACATTTATAAACTTTCTGTGCCGGAAGTTGCGTTGCGCCCAATAGAAGAACTGCCGTTATTCGGTTGGGCAAGAGAGAGTGAGATTGCTCCTTGGATTGCATTGCTTAATGCTTTTGAGTATGGAACGAATATTCCTCAAATAGATCCGACTATCACTTTTTGGGCACCTTCCGGGATGGAAAATCTTGATGATGCTTTTCAATGGGCTATTATAAAATGCAATAAAGATCAGCAAGATTATTGGAAGTATTATTACGGTGCATGGTTGGCCGGGCGTGAAAGGAGTAAAGAGGCTATTGCTTGTTTAAGTAGTGTAAAATTGGGGTTGGCACAGGCTTTATTGGCAAGATTGTATGAAGTAAATAAAGAATATACCAAAGCGGAAGCAGCTTATGGTGCCATAAGCGAAGAATGGGTGGCATTGCATCCGCAGGTGGTTGTGGCTCGTGATAAATTGTTGCGTCAGTTGGGGAGTAGGACTCTTGCTAAACGCGAGGAATGGCTGAGTAAAGTTGATGCGTCTGCAGATGAATGGATTGCCGAAAGGCGGGTACAACTGCTTATTGATAAAAAACAATATAAGGCTGCTAAAGATTTGTTGTTGTCTATTAAATTTCAGAAAGTACATCAAACTTATAATCGTACGGATATGTGGCATCAAATATGCAAGGCTTTAGGAGAGTCTTCATATATAACTCCGGATAATTTAGGTGAAGACCGCTTAGCGCGTTTTGGAGCATATCGGGAATTTGAATAATCAATTCTATTAATTAAGCTATAAAACCATGAAAAAGAATTTACTGATAACAGCAACTTTAGTTCTGTCTTTATTTACTTCTTGTGCCCATAAAATGGGTGATGCGATAGCTATTACAGTATATACGGATAGTATTGTCAGTGATATCTCAAATCATCCGGTAGGAATTAATCTGAATTTTATAATGGATGGCGGGCGTTTTCCCAAGGCTAAGAAGAATGTAACAGAAGCAGTAAAAGAATTAGGAACAAAATATCTACGATATCCGGGAGGTGAGAAGTCGGATTTATATCTTTTCAGCATACCGCCTTATGAAGAATCACATACTTCATTGGCGAGAACAATTGGTTTGGATGATTATCCCGGAGTTTTTAAAGATGGAGAGTTTGTTTATGACCCTTTGGATTTCGATGAATTCATGAAAGTTTGTCGGGATGTTGGCGCTGAACCTGTATTGGTTGTTGCTGCTGATAATTATTTGCGTAAACCTGAAAAAGGAGAAAGAGTCTCCGGTCGGGAGGCATTAATTAAACATGCTGCTGAATGGGTGAGGTATGCCAACATTAAGAAAAAGTACAATGTGCGTTATTGGATGATAGGTAATGAGAGTTGGAATAAGAATAATGAGAACTCCACTGTTGATATCTATGCTCAGGATGTTATTGACTTTTCAAAAGCCATGAAGGCAGTAGATTCCTCTATCTTAGTTATTCCAAATGGCGATAGTGATGAATTCTTTAAAGCGGTTATAACCAAGGCTGGGGACTATATTGATCGTTTATGCGTGAGTAACTATGGCATTTTTAATTTTAATGCCGGATATGAAAGCTATAAAGATACTGCTCGTTGTCTGATATGGCCTGCGCAAACAGCACTCAATGCTATGAATAAGTACGCCACACCGGAACAACTCAGTAAGTGGAAATTGATAGTTGCTGAATATGGAACAATTGATTGGGCCGGACTTTGGCATGGAACTAATGATATGGGGCATGCTATTGTGAATTTTGATATGACCGGTCAATTACTGTTAGAACCTCAGATAGAGTTTTCTTGTTTCTGGAATACCCGTTGGCTGAATAATGAAGAACAGCCTCAGACAGATCACGACGCTATTGATTCAAATGGGAATATCAATCCTACAGGGTATTCATTGCTGATTTGGAATAAGTTTATGGGCGATAAAATGATAAAGTCCGAATCAAAAGGGTATATTATATCTTATGCGAGTTATTCTCCACAAAAGGATCAATTGTTTGTGTACCTTATTAATAAAGGCGACAGGGAAGAGAGTGTGAATATTGTTATTCCCGGTAAGGGTGATGCTAAAGTAGTTCAATGCTGGGAATATTTCGGTAAGGATGATAAGGATTTGGCTCCTGTGTGGCAACAAAGAGATGTGAAAGATAAAGATATAACTTTGAAGAAGTATTCAATAACAGTTATAGAATATAAATTGACGGAGGGATAATAGTACTTGAATTGATACATTGTAGTATAAGGGACGCTTATCAGGAATACTGATAGGCGACCCTTATATGTTATTTAGACAAACTGATTATGAGGCGTATTTAGGTGGTAATTTCTCCTGCCATCGGAGTACGCATTCTTTTTCGTACCTCATCAGGCGTATAACCGTGGCCCAGTAGAAACATCAGTTTAGTAACGGCAGACTCCGTTGTACTATCATATCCGCAAACTACTCCCGCCTGCATTAATTGATAGCCCGTTTCATAACGTTCCATTTCTACGGTTCCGGCACTACACTGGGTGACGTTGACGATGACTATCCCTTGCTCGCAAGCATTCCGCAAACGGCGTATGAACCACTCCTTGCGGGGAGCATTTCCCGAACCGTAAGTTTCGAGCACGACAGCTTTCAATCCCTCAATGCTCAATATACTTGATACTACATTCTCCTGAATACCCGGAAAGAGTTTTAGGACAGCAACATTGGTATCTAAAAGATAATGTGGCTTCAGTTCCCGTTCAACTTCCTTAAAGCGGATTTGCACATTATTATATTTAATATGAATACCTGCTTCTGCCAATACGGGATAGTTGAATGAACGGAATGCATTGAAGTTCTCTGCATTCATCTTGATGGTACGATTGCCGCGCATCAGGTGATTCTCAAAAAAGATGCAGACTTCGGGTACAAGCGGATTGCCTTTTGCATCACGTGCACTGGCTATTTCAAGACTGGTAAGAAGGTTTTCTTTTCCGTCCGTGCGGAGTACTCCGATAGGGAGTTGTGAGCCGGTGAGGATGACAGGTTTGCTCAACCCTTCTAACATAAAGCTAAGGGCAGATGCGGTATATGCCATCGTATCCGTGCCGTGCAGAATTACAAAACCTGTGTATCTATCGTAATGGTCACTAATGATATGTACCAGTTTGCGCCAGGCTTCCGGGTCCATATCCGAAGAGTCCATCGGAGGATCGAACTGGTAAGTATCGATATGGAATGTGAAATTTTGCAGCTCCGGTACGTGCTTTTTCAGCTGCTCGAGATTGAAATTCTCTAAAGCACCCGTTTCGGGGTTTTCTATCATTCCGATGGTTCCACCGGTATAGATTAGCAAAATGGAAGTTATATTTGGACTCATATGCATTCTCTTACGATAATTTAGTGCAAATATAATGATATATCTTGGATTTAATATCAAAATGTTATAAAACTGTGCCGCTGATAGTGGAATATTGTATGGTTATGTGTGAAAATGACACTTCGCTCTTTTGCATATTTCTGCCTCTTTTGAGGCCTTTCTATATTTTTATTACAAAAAAACCACAAAATGTGATAGATTGAATGTTTTTATTATTACTTTTGCGACACTTATCAATAATGAAAGAAACAGAGAGTATGAACAAGTACTATCACCATACAGTCACATCCATGTGCATGACCATGACCCTTAGGGGTTAATGGATAGTATTTGTGTTTCTACGTGTTACACTATTTTTCAGCAGTTTTTCTTATTTAATTCAAGTCAATACAGGTATATACGTCCTGTTTCCGACACATTGTATCAACCTTATCAATAGTAATAAAGGATATGAAAGTAATAAAATTCGGCGGAACGTCCGTAGGTTCCGCGAACAGTATTTTGAGCGTAAAGAGAATTGTAGAAGCAGTAGAAGAACCGGTAATTGTGGTGGTTTCCGCGCTGGGGGGCATCACAGACAAGCTGATAAACACGTCGAAAATGGCGGCTGCCGGTGATGCTGCTTACGAAAATGAGTTTCGCGAAATTGTTTACCGCCATGTGGAAATGATTAAAGAAGTGATTCCTGCTGGTGAGGGGCAAGTGGAACTGCAACGCCAGATCGGTGAATTGCTCAATGAACTGAAAGATATTTTCCAGGGTATTTATCTGATAAAGGACCTTTCGCAAAAGACCTCCGATACGATTGTCAGCTATGGCGAGCGTTTATCATCCATTATCGTTGCAGAGTTGACAGGAGCCGAATGGTTTGATTCACGCAAGTTCATCAAAACTGAAAAGAAGCACTCCAAGTATGTATTGGATACCGAGTTGACGAATGAATTGATTCGTGAAACATTCAGCACTTTGCCGAAGCGTGCGTTGGTTCCGGGTTTCATCTCTACTGATAAGGTGACGGGAGATGTTACGAACCTGGGTCGTGGTGGTTCCGATTATACAGCTTCGGTTATTGCGGCGGCATTGGATGCCGACCAATTGGAAATCTGGACGGATGTGGATGGTTTCATGACTGCAGATCCGCGTGTGATTTCTACCGCTTATACCATTAACGAACTGAGTTATGTAGAGGCAACGGAGCTTTGTAACTTCGGTGCCAAGGTAGTATATCCGCCGACTATTTATCCGGTTTGCCACAAGAATATTCCTATTTTAATAAAGAATACATTCAATCCCGAAGGAACGGGAACGATTATCAGACAGGAAGTATCCGATCCGCGTACGAAAGCGATTAAGGGTATTTCTTCTATCAATGATACCAGTCTGATTACTGTGCAGGGTTTGGGTATGGTAGGTGTGATTGGTGTGAACTACCGCATCTTTAAGGCACTGGCAAAGAATGGTATCAGTGTGTTCCTTGTATCTCAGGCATCTTCGGAGAATTCTACCTCTATCGGTGTGCGTAATGCGGATGCCGATCTGGCATGTGAAGTGCTGAACGAGGAGTTTGCCAAAGAGATTGAAATGGGTGAGATTTCTCCGATACAGGCGGAGAAGAACCTGGCTACGGTAGCTATTGTAGGTGAAAATATGAAGCATACGCCGGGTATTGCCGGAAAGCTGTTCGGTACGTTGGGACGTAACGGTATCAATGTGATAGCTTGTGCTCAGGGTGCTTCGGAAACAAATATCTCATTTGTTGTGGATTCCAAATCATTGCGTAAATCATTGAACGTTATCCACGATTCATTCTTCCTGTCGGAATACCAGGTGCTGAACCTCTTTATTTGCGGTATCGGTACGGTAGGCGGTAGCCTGGTGGAACAAATCCGTTGCCAACAGCAGAAGTTGATGATGGAGAATGGATTGAAGCTACATATTGTGGGTATCGCTGATGCTGACCGGGCTATGTTTAGCCGTGAAGGCTTCGACCTGACAGATTTTCGTGCAGAACTGGCAGAGAAGGGTAAACCGAGCACGCTGGAAACTTTACGTGACGAGATTATCGGCATGAATATCTTCAACTCGGTATTTGTAGACTGTACGGCAAGTGCGGCAGTTGCTTCCTTGTACAAAGACTTGTTGTTACACAACGTTTCTGTAGTGGCTGCCAATAAGATTGCCGCTTCTTCGGAATATGAGAACTACCGTGAATTGAAACAGATTGCCCGCCAGCGTGGTGTGAAGTACCTTTTTGAGACGAATGTGGGTGCAGGACTTCCGATTATCAATACGATCAATGACCTTATCCATAGCGGTGACAAGATATTGAAGATTGAAGCTGTACTGAGTGGTACACTGAATTATATCTTTAATAAGATCAGTGCGGATATTCCTTTCAGCAAGACCATTAAGATGGCGCAGGAAGAGCGTTACTCCGAACCGGATCCGCGTATCGACCTGAGTGGCAAGGACGTTATCCGTAAACTGGTGATCCTGGCACGTGAAGCCGGTTACAGACTGGAACAGTCGGATGTAGAAAAGAACCTGTTCGTACCCGATGATTTCTTTGAAGGTTCACTGGATGATTTCTGGAAGAAAGTGCCGAGCCTGGATGCGGACTTTGAAGCCCGTCGCAAGGTGCTGGAAGCTGAGAACAAGCACTGGCGTTTTGTTGCTAAACTGGAGAATGGCAAAGCATCAGTCGGCCTGCAGGAAGTGGGTGTAAATCATCCGTTCTATGGTTTGGAAGGTAGTAACAATATTATTCTGCTGACTACAGAACGTTATAAAGAATATCCGATGATGATACAAGGATACGGTGCCGGTGCCGGAGTAACGGCGGCAGGTGTATTTGCGGATATCATGAGTATTGCAAATGTTTAATAAAATGAAACATATAATCATATTAGGCGATGGAATGGCGGATTGGCCTGTGGAGTCATTGGGCGGTAAGACGCTGATGCAATATGCCAAGACGCCTTATATGGATAAACTGGCGAGCATGGGACGTACGGGACGGTTGAAAACTGTTGCCGATGGTTTCCATCCCGGTAGTGAGGTAGCGAATATGTCCGTTCTGGGCTATGACCTGCCGAAAGTTTATGAAGGACGAGGACCTCTGGAAGCTGCCAGCATCGGTGTGGATCTGAAACCGGGCGAGATGGCAATGCGTTGTAACATCATTTGCATTGAAGGCGATCATATTAAAAACCATTCTGCCGGACACATCACAACGGAAGAAGCCGATGTATTGGTGAAGTACTTGCAGGAACATCTGGGCAATGAGCGGGTGTGTTTCTATACAGGCGTGCAATATCGTCATTTATTGGTGATCAAAGGTGGAGATAAACGTATTGATTGTACGCCACCGCACGATGTGCCCTTGAAACCTTTTCGTCCGTTACTGGTGAAACCTATGCCGGGTACGGAGAATATAACAGTTCCCGAAGGCGGTGCAGAACTGACTCCGCAACAAACTGCTGATTTGATTAATGATCTTATCCTGCGTTCGCAGGAGCTTTTGGAAAATCATCCGTTGAATCAGAAGCGGATGGCGGAAGGGAAAGACCCGGCTAACAGTATTTGGCCTTGGAGTCCCGGCTATCGTCCTAAAATGGAACGTTTGTCTGATAAGTTCCCACAAGTGAAACGGGGGGCAGTGATTTCTGCTGTAGACCTGATCAATGGTATCGGATATTATGCGGACTTGCGTCGCCTGACAGTGGAAGGTGCAACGGGCTTGTATGATACCAATTATGAAAATAAAGTAGCTGCTGCACTGGAAGCCCTGAAGACGGATGATTTCGTCTATCTGCATATCGAGGCCAGCGATGAGGCCGGACATGAAGGGAATGTGGATTTAAAACTTCTGACGATCGAGAATCTGGATAGCCGTGCTGTAGGTCCTATATATGAAGCCGTGAAAGATTGGGAGGAACCGGTAGCTATTGCCGTATTGCCCGATCATCCTACTCCATGTGAGCTCCGTACACATACCAATGAACCGATCCCTTTCTTCATCTGGTACCCGGGTATCGAACCGGATAGTGTACAGACCTTTGATGAAGCGTCTGTTTGCGAAGGTAGTTACGGATTATTGAAGGAAGATGAGTTTATTAATGAATTTATGAAAAGCTGATTATGAAATATTACAGTACCAACAAACAAGCTCCCGATGCCAGCCTGGAAGAAGCCGTAGTGAAGGGACTTGCTGCCGACAAAGGACTTTTCATGCCATATAGTATTAAACCTTTGCCACAAGATTTTTATGATAGTATCGATACTCTTTCTTTTCAGGAGATTGCCTATCGCGTAGCCGATGCTTTCTTTGGAGAAGATGTACCTGCCGAAACATTGAAACAAATCGTTTACGATACATTGAATTTTGATGTTCCTTTGGTGAAGGTGACGGAAGATATTTATTCACTCGAACTTTTCCATGGCCCGACGCTTGCTTTCAAAGATGTGGGTGGACGTTTCATGGCCCGTCTTTTAGGATACTTCATCAGAAAAGAAGGTAAGAAACAAGTCAATGTGTTGGTTGCTACCTCTGGTGATACGGGAAGTGCGGTAGCTAATGGTTTCCTCGGTGTGGAGGGTATTCATGTATATGTGCTTTATCCCAAAGGGAAAGTCAGCGAAATACAGGAGAAACAATTTACGACTCTCGGACAGAATATCACAGCCCTTGAGATAGACGGTACATTCGATGATTGCCAGGCGTTGGTGAAGTCTGCTTTTATGGATAAGGAACTGAATGAGCATTTGCAACTTACCAGTGCCAATTCCATTAATGTAGCACGCTTCTTACCGCAGGCTTTCTATTACTTCTATGCTTATGCTCAACTGAAGAAGATAGGCAAGGCGAACGATGCCGTTATCTGTGTTCCGAGCGGTAATTTTGGAAATATCACTGCCGGATTGTTTGGTAAACGTATGGGATTGCCTGTGAAGCGTTTCATTGCTGCCAATAACCGTAACGATATCTTCTATCAATATTTGCAAACCGGAGTTTATACTCCACGTCCTTCTATAGCTACCATTGCCAATGCTATGGATGTGGGCGATCCGAGCAACTTTGCGCGTGTGCTCGATCTTTATGGAGGTAGTCATGCGGCCATTTCTACTGAAATCAGTGGTACTACTTATACTAATGAACAGATTGCCGAAACGATGCGTGAAACGTGGAAGGAATGTCATTACCTGCTTGATCCACATGGAGCCTGTGGTTTCCGTGCTCTGAAAGAAGGATTGAAATCCGGTGAAACTGGTGTTTTCCTGGAGACTGCGCATCCGGCAAAATTCCTCGAAACGGTGGAAGGTATTATCGGCGAAACCGTAGAGATTCCTGCGAAACTGAAAGCTTTTATGCAAGGTGAAAAGCAAAGTCTGTCGATGACAAAGGAATTTGCTGATTTTAAAAACTACCTATTGTCGCTATAAGAAGCGGAATTTCTTTAAGCGGAAAGAAATAAAGACCCGAAAGCTTGACTTTGGTGTTTCAATATAGTATATTTGTAACCGTAATTTTAACTCAGATTCAAGTTTAAATTAGCATAAGAGGAGGGGCATTGCTTCTCCTCTCTTTTTTTATCCCATCTGAAATGCCACATTTGATCTTCCCGAATGCCACATCTTAATGACTAAAATGCCACACTCTAACGGGCAATTAGTGTGGTATTTACCCGATTGAAGTGTGGCATTTGCCTCATTCAACTGTGGGAAACACACCATCTACTTGTGGCAAAGGCATCATCTGTTTGCATGAAATACATGATGCGTTTGGGAGATTCAGACCATCTGTTTCAGAGATATGCTACTAAGGACAACAGTGATAAACCACTTGCCAGAGTTAAGAATGCATAAATCTGCTCTTGACAAAAAATCAGTAACTACTCAAGGATAATATTATTATAACATGAAAAAAGGCCTCTGCTAACTATGTTGGATTGTTTTTTTATACCTTTGTACCCATATTCATTAATATTGCGAACAAGGAGTTGAAATAGACTTATAATGGAAAAGGAATGAATAAGACTCACCACAGATTACACAGATTCACACAGATTTATTAATCTAATAATCAGTAAAATAGGATCTGTGTCAATCTGTGTAATCTGTGGTGAGTCTTATTCATTCCTTTTCCGATATGAGCTATATAGGAGTGCTGAAAAGGATGTAACTGTCTGTGTGATAATGCACTTGGTGTTTCACTAAGATCAGTCGTAGTGGGAAGTACCTTCAGTCCTAATGGGAACTATCCTCAGTCGTAGTAGGAAAATAGCTCGCTATACAGTTGTAAATTCCTCTAATGGGAAATGAATGAATTCCGTTAACGGCTTTTCGATAATCAGTTGACGTATCCTAAAAATCCTCCTCAAAAAGATTATCTTCCCCGATAAAATTCAAAATGTCTTCTAATTTGCCTTTTACTTTTGCCTCAGAATTTTGAGATAAAAGAAAGAAAAGGTATGAAAAGATTTGTTTTAGGCATCGTGGTCATTTGTTGGATTACGATTGTATTCGCTGCAGGAAATGGCAGTAAAGTGACAGGAATCTTAAGTGGTAAAACGAATAAAGCACCGGTGGAGTTTGCCACGATAGCTTTGTACGAGGCAACAACAAAAAAACTTGTGACGGGAGCTATGACAGATTCTACCGGATACTTTCATCTGGAAGATGTGCCAACGGGTCGTTATTATCTGGTGGGTAGTTATGTCGGTTATGGTGAAACACAATCTGAAATGTTCATCGTGGGTAATGGTAATCAGACGGTTGATGTCGGTGTATTATGGATTGACGATAAAGGTCAGGTATTGAATGAAGTGGTGGTAGCCGGGCGAAAATCCACTTTTGTGCCTAAACTGGATCGTAAGGTATTTAATGTCGGACAGGATTTGATGAGTTCGGCAGGCTCGGCAAGCGATTTGATGCAGAATATTCCTTCGGTGGAGGTGGATTTGGAAGGTACGGTCAGTCTGCGTGGTAATGAGAATGTGACTATCCTTATTAATGGAAAACCATCCGCACTGATGAGCGGCAGAACACGGACTGATGCTCTGAATCAACTTGCCGCAAACAGTATCGAACGTATCGAGGTAATTACTAATCCTTCGGCAGAGTATAAACCCGATGGTGTGAGCGGTATTATCAACATCGTATTGAAAAAGGAGAGCAAAGCGGGACTGAATGGCACTTTGACGGCGAATACCGGTAGCCACGACCGTTACAATGCCGGAGTGAATTTGAATTACGGCATCAATGGGGTGAATTTCTTTGGCGGTTATGCTTTCCGGCAAGATCGCTATGACCGTAGTATTTTTGACAATCGTACATCGCCCACGGAATACATTAACCAGACAACTCTCGGTACAGGTCGTCCCGTGTCGCACACATTACGACTTGGAATGGGAGCAAACCTTTCGACTCATGATGTCATGGAAATTTCGGGAAGCTATAATCGCCGTCATTTCCTGCGAAGTGAGCGTATAGAATCTGTTACGGAAGATATAAATCATCATTTGGAAGATTTTTATTTTCGCAATCGCAGAGCTGATGCTAGGGAGAATATGTGGGAAGGAAACTTTCTTTATACCCACACCTATGGAAAGGGTAATGAATGGAGTGTGAACTATACTTATTCTTCCGAAAGTGAAGACGAACAGAATGAATATTCTACCATGCAAATGGAGAATGACACTAAAGACAATGAGTGGGTATGGGATGCCAATTATCTGCATATCGGAAAAGTGCATTGGCAGCATCATTTGTCGGAACGGACAAAACTGTCAGCGGGTTATGAACTGGAGGCGCTTCGTGCCGAACAAAATTATCATGTGGAAAATTGGGATGGAGCATCTTTCATTCCTGATCTTGACCGCACAAGTGATTTTACCCATCATCGCACCCTTCATTCTTTCTTCGCTACTTTAGAAATGAATCCGGGAGAGTGGAGTCTTATGGCCGGACTGCGTGGAGAATATGCTGATATCCGGAACAATCTTTATTCTCTTGACAGCATCACGAGGCAGCACTATACCAATATTTATCCTACGTTACACGCCTCCCGCAAACTGAATGAGCACAATGAACTCCAACTAAGCTATAGCCTTCGTGTGAACCGTCCCGAAGGTAGTGATATGAATCCATTTGCCGAGCGTATCAATCCACTCAGTCTTTCGGCGGGTAATCCTGATTTGAAACCGGAAAAGATACATTCGGTGGAGGTGGGATGGCTGTGGCACAATGATACAAATGCATCGTTGATGACTACAGTCTATTATCGCTATCTTACCAATCAGATTACCGAAGTGTCACGCTACATAGACGGTGGCGTACTGCTGACTACTAAAGAGAATTTGGATCAGAGTCACAATGCAGGATTGGAACTGATCTGGAGTTATTCTATCAATCGTTGGCTCTCTTTTAACTGGAATGCAAACGGATATTTCAATCAGATCAATGCAGAAAAGTTGGGCTTTTCACGACACAGGAATACTTTCTCGTGGAGCACGTTGTTCAATGCCAACTTCATGCCGTTCAAATATTATATGATGCAGCTCAATGCACGTTATCGTTCTGCCACACTGGTGCCGCAAGGTCGTAGGGATGCCGATTATTGTATCAATCTGGGTATGAAGTATGATATTCCGAGTATCAATCTTTCCGTATTGGCTTCGGTTACCGATTTGTTTGATACCTATCGGAAGTCGTATACGCTTGATACACCCGAACTGAAACAGAAGGTAGAAAAACGCCGTAATCCCCGTATTTTCTATATCGGCGTTTCTTATACATTTGGTGGAAACAAGAGCAAAAAACACACAGCGAAGTTAGAATATGATGAGAGTATGTAAAATCCTTATATTACTTGTACTTTGTGCATTTACAGTAATTGGACAAGCACAGGAGGATTCTGTCAAAACGGATACGGTTCGGGTAATGGATAATAATCCATACCGTTTCCGCATCCGGCAGGTCATTTTACCTGCAACTTTGATTGGAGTGGGGATTATCGGGTTGGAAAGCCATTGGCTGCAATATCAGAACCGGGAGTTACGTGACGAGCTACGGGAAAACATTGACAGTAAATTTACGGTTGATGATTTTTCGCAGTATGCTCCGATGTTTGCTGTTTATGGCTTGAATTTGTGTGGTGTAAAAGGAAGGCATAGCTTTACGGATCGTACCATAATCCTTGCTACTGCCTATGCACTAATGGGTATCACCGTAAACACATTTAAAATGACGGCCAGTGTAGAGCGTCCTGATGGAAGTAGCCGTAACTCCTTCCCGTCGGGGCATACCGCAACCGCTTTTATGGGTGCGGAGTTTTTGCGTAAGGAATATTGGGACGTTTCTCCATGGATAGGTGTTGCCGGGTATGCAGTAGCTGCCGGTACAGGCTTCTTTCGTATGTATAACAATCGTCATTGGCTGACAGATGTGCTTACCGGAGCCGGAATCGGAATACTGAGTACTCAGGCGGCTTATTGGCTTTATCCGACTATTACAAAGACTTTCTTCCGTAAGCGGTATAAGAATATATTTATTTCTCCTTATTTCTCAAAAGAAGAAAAAGGAGTAAGTTGTCATATCGCTTTCTAAAGGATACTCGTTGCAATTAATAAGGAATAAACTTCAGCATAATAACTTTCCGTGTTTGGTCGTCTATTCTGAAACGATTATCAGTACGTTCGCCTATCAACCAAATGATATGGGAGCCACTGCAAAGCACCCATTGTTGCTCTTTGCGGGAAAGGGAGAATTTTCGATCAGTAAGGTAGTCACTGACCTTTTTTCGCCCAGTCATACCAAAGGGAACGAATGTGTCGCCTTGTCGGTAGTGTCTGACTGTGAGAGGTTGTTTTAGTTTGTCTGCATCGAAGCAAGCAGTGTTTCGGTCACGGGGAATGATGAAATCATCTGTGACTTCTAATTCTTCCATTGTCAAACGGAAGGGTAGGGCAGGATCATCTGGAGAAAAGACTGTTGAAACATCTTCTGAACAGATCGGTTCTAACAGTAGAAGCTCTCGATCTTTAATCACGCGCCATTCTCCACTGAGGAATATTTTCCCCGGTTGCCCATTCAGAGAGGTGAAAATATCTTTGATCTGTGCACTGTTAAATCCTAATGGAGATAAGATCTCAAATAATAAGGTTTCCGGTGCAGATTCTTGGAGCAAAACACTGATCAGGATACCTTGTTCGGTTTGCACTTTCTGCTTGCCTTCTTCTATTCCTTTTTTATATAAGAGAGCTGCATCATTCAGATGTTCTGCAGTGCGGAGAAGGCTTTCTTTTACAGAGGGATTGATTTCCTGCATAAGTGGCAAGAGGTTGAGGCGTATCTTGTTGCGTGTATATTTGTCTTGCAGGTTAGTGCTGTCCGTTACGTAAGATTGTCCGATTTCTTGTAGGTATTCGGTTATTTCTTTCCGGTCGAGGCATAACAAGGGGCGGACAATGTTTCCGTTTTTGGGACGGATACCCAATAGTCCGTTGATGCCTGTTCCACGGATAAGGTTGAGCAGGAGAGTTTCTACACTATCATCTTTATGATGGGCCACGGCGATAACGTTGGCTCCTTGTTGTAGACGGAGCTGCTCAAACCAAGCATAACGTAATTCCCGTGCTGCCATTTCAATGGATATGTGGCGCTTTTCCGCTTCTTCCGTGGTTTGGAAATGTTGGACATGTAACGGAACTTCCAGCTGCAAGCATAGTTCGCGGACAAACATTTCATCTCGAACCGACTCATCGCCCCGCAGATGGAAATTGCAATGTGCCGCCTCGCAGGTGTACCCCATAGCAAGAAGTAGACGCAACAAAGCTACTGAGTCCGCTCCGCCACTCAGCGTTACCAGTATTTTGTCTTCTCGTGTGAAAAGCTTCTCCTGATCAATAAATTGCGCTATTTTCTTTATATTCATAATGGTGCAAAGATAATATTAACGGATTGAATTCTTTCTAATTCTTCGGAACAAAGTGGAGAATGGAGAATATTTCTCCTTATTTAAAAACAATCTAAATAATTTGTAGGCTAAATACAAATCATTTATCTTTGCATCCAAATTAAAGAAAGAGAGAAGACTATGCGTTTATCCGAATTAAAAACTGGAGAAAAAGGTGTAATCGTTAAAGTACTGGGGCATGGCGGTTTCCGCAAACGAATTGTAGAAATGGGTTTTATTAAAGGCAAGACTGTAGAGGTTTTGCTGAATGCCCCGCTGAAAGACCCAATAAAATACAAAGTAATGGGGTATGAAATCTCTTTGCGCCGCCAGGAGGCAGGGATGATTGAAATACTCAGCGAACATGAGGCGAAAGAGCAAGTGACAAAACCGAATTATCATCCGGGAATGAGTGAAGATATTTATCCGGGTGAAGAAGAACTGAAACGTATCGCCCTTGGTAAACGCCGCACCATTAATGTTGCATTAGTGGGTAATCCAAATTGTGGAAAAACGTCTCTGTTTAATATTGCTTCCGGTTCACACGAACACGTTGGTAACTACAGCGGGGTTACAGTGGATGCTAAGGAAGGTCATTTTAATTTCCAAGGTTATCATTTCCGCATAGTCGATTTGCCGGGTACATATTCGCTATCAGCATATAGTCCTGAAGAAATGTATGTCCGTCATCATATTATTGATGAAACACCGGACATTGTTATCAATGTGGTAGATTCGTCCAATCTGGAACGTAATCTGTACCTCACTACCCAGTTGATTGACATGAACGTGCGTATGGTGATGGCGCTCAATATGTACGATGAACTGGAAGCCAGTGGCAACACGCTGGATTACATGAAACTGAGTGAACTCTTTGGTGTTCCTATGGTTCCTACCGTTTCGCGTACGGGCAAAGGCATCGAAGATCTTTTTCACGTTGTTATCAGTATTTACGAAGGTGCCGACTTCCTCGATCAGAAAGGCAAGGTACGTGCAGAAGTGTTGAATGACCTGCGTGAATGGCATCGGGAGTATGTGCCCGGCTATACCGGTGGGGCTCATAAAGAAGAAGAAGTACGTCATCATGGATTCTATCGTCATATTCACATTAACCACGGTCCTGAACTGGAACGCAGCATTGAAGAGGTGAAGCGGGTGATTAGTGAGAATGAGGGTATCCGTCATAAGTATTCTACCCGCTTTCTTGCCATCAAACTTCTGGAGAATGATCCGGATTTGGAAACGCTGATTAAAACTTTACCCAACGGCAAAGAAATCATAGATGTCCGTGATCAGGAAAGCCGCCGTATCCGAGACGTGCTGAATGAGGATTGCGATCAGGCAATTACCGATGCAAAATATGGTTTTATATCCGGTGCACTGAAAGAAACCTTTGTGGATAATCACTTGGATAAAGAACATACTACACGTGTGATAGACTCTATCGTAACGCACCGTGTGTGGGGATTCCCCATTTTCTTCCTGTTCATGTATCTCATGTTCGAAGGGACGTTCGTGCTTGGCGAATACCCGATGATGGGTATCGAATGGTTGGTAGAAACTCTCGGTAACTTTATACATGCCAATATGGCGGACGGACCGTTGAAAGATCTATTGGTAGATGGTATTGTAGGTGGTGTTGGTGGTGTGATTGTCTTCCTGCCAAACATTCTTATTCTTTATTTTTGTATATCGTTGATGGAAGACTCCGGTTACATGGCACGCGCTGCATTTATCATGGATAAGATTATGCATAAGATGGGGCTGCATGGTAAATCCTTCATTCCTCTGATTATGGGCTTCGGATGTAACGTACCTGCTATTATGGCTTCGCGCACTATTGAGAACCGTAAAAGCCGACTTATTACCATGCTCGTCAATCCGTTGATGTCATGTAGTGCCCGCCTGCCTATTTATTTGTTGCTGGTAGGTGCATTTTTTCCGAACAATGGTAGTTTGATACTGTTATTAATATATTCAATAGGTATTCTGTTGGCGGTATTGCTGGCGCGTTTATTCAGCCGTTTTCTGGTGAAGGGGGATGATACTCCGTTCGTAATGGAGCTTCCGCCTTACCGTTTACCGACAGCAAAAGCTATTTTCCGTCACACGTGGGAGAAGGGGGCACAATATCTTCGTAAAATGGGAGGTATTATCATGATAGCTTCCATCGTAATATGGGCATTGGGATATTATCCTGACCATGATGCGTATGAAACGGTTGCCGAACAGCAGGAGAATTCCTACATCGGACAGATAGGAAAGGCTATGGAGCCGGTGATTGCACCTTTGGGTTTTGACTGGAAACTTGGTATCGGTATACTTTCAGGTGTGGGCGCTAAGGAATTAGTGGTAAGTACACTGGGCGTGCTTTATACGAATGATGCTGAAGCAGATGCCGTAAGTCTTGCCGAACGTATTCCGATTACACCGTTGGTAGCTTTCTGTTATATGGTGTTTGTATTGATCTATTTCCCATGTATAGCTACGATTGTAGCAATCAAGCAAGAATCTGGTAGCTGGAAATGGGCATTATTTACGGCAGTGTATACCACGCTGCTTGCGTGGGTAATGGCATTTGCCATTTATAGAATAGGAGGATTATTTGTATGATGAATTGGCAACAATGGGTAGTTGCAATCCTGTTACTGTTGTGTATTGTCCGGATCGGATGGGGAATTTATGCTTTTTTCCGCCGGACAAAAGAAAATGGTAATCCATGTGCAAATTGCGTAACCGGTTGTGACTTAAAGCGATTGATGGATGAGAAGCGTGCAGAGTGTAGTGCGACGAAAAAAGAAAAGAAGAAAAATTGCTGCGGATAGTTGGAATTTCCAAAAAATGTACTAACTTTGCAACCGCAAATGAGAAAGATTGGTTCCTTGGATGAGTGGCTTAGTCAGCGGTCTGCAAAACCGTGTACGGCGGTTCGAATCCGCCAGGAACCTCAACTATCACTTTAAAGCCCTTGAAAGTCAAGCACTTTCAAGGGCTTATTTTTTATGGGTTCCAATCGGGGTTCCAATTTTTGGGCACAGGGTGACACTGTATGACGCACCTCTATAGATACGAGAATATGCTTAGAGTGTGTTTCTGATGCTATTCTAAACCATTTAATGTGCTTTGAGAAACAAGCAAGTTTGATGGTTTGAGTCTTGTTTTTGAGAAATAGTTGGACCCCCTGCGAAAGTTGATACCAAGTGGGAGACCAAATTAGAGCCCAATGTTATGGCAAATATAATAAAGTGATGATTTTTGCTCATGCCACACAGCTGATTCTTTGTTCTATTTTGATTAAAAGTGTTATACATCCCATCTATTATAAGAAATATTATTATAACTTTGTATTTAATGAATATTGCTTTATCTTTTAACTTTAAAAAGTTATAGCAATTTTCCTAATTGCCAAATTTTAATTAATTGTCACACACACAACTTTTTAAGTGGAGACTTTGCAAATTTTGCATAGTATAACAATATGGAAAAAGATAAAATAAGTGAAGCATACCTTTCAATGAAGAATTTGCTGATATTAACCAGCACTTTTGATCAGTCGTTCTATATACAGTTCGTGGAACGATTGGAGCAACTGTCGAGTTTAATTTCCCAAGATTATGAATCAGACAGATTTAGTGTCCAGCCTCTTATAGGCTTGTTTGATAAGTATTCTAATTTGGTCATACCTGCTATGTTACAATACGTTGACATTACAAGAGATGATGCCGTAAAAGCTCATAGCATAGTAGATTTCTGTAAAGATACAATGAGTCTAGGGCAAGATGAAATGCTTAGATTGTTTGGATTGCAAGAGCCATTAATAGAAAAATATGGTAGTAATATAGAACTGATAGATGCATCGATTGAGGTAGTTGATGGCATAATTCCTGAAGATAGAAAGAAATTCGTTTCTGCTGTTACACAATATATTCAGCATCAAGCCCAATACACAACGTGGAAACCTGCAGAGATTGAAAATGTAGTGGTTTTGCTTTTTTTTGTTCGTTGTATTGCATTGAAAGATGATAGTTTACAAACTTTTTATTTTAATTTGATGATGTTTTGCGATAGATTGACACAGTCTGGATATTTACAGACAGCTCGTGACTTTGCAGAAGAAATTATTATGGTTGGTCATAAGGATGATATGTTAGGATATGCTTATCTTTGTGCTTCACGTATTTATACTCTTTGTAACAATGTTATTGGCGGATTATTATTCTTATCATTGCATATATATTCACTCAAGAAACTTTCATGTAAAGAGATTAATTGCCGTTTGATCTGGGAAAGCTACTGGCAATCGGTAAAATGCTTGAGAATTAGTGGCTTCCGTTGTGATAACGCATTAAAACGATGGATGAATAATCAGGATACTCTTAATGTGTCTGATTACGAAAAGGTAGCGTTTGCACATTCATGCTTTACATTGCGATTATCTCATCATGATAAGGATATTTGTGCTGATATATCGTCTTATATTGATGAGCATAGAACAAAAATTATAAAGCAGGGATGGCATGGGGCTATGCCATGGTATATTACTATTTTGAATCTGATAGATATATATCCAGAAAGTACGGCAAATCTCCCTTTATATGAGCGTTTGTTTGATATGATTATAGAAGACAAAAGTTCTATTGCGCTTCAAGTGGATATATTGAAACGACAGAATCTGAAAGAGCATCTTATTGAAGAACTTATTAAAATAGATGCAACTCGCTCACATGATGATTTTACTAAAGATTCCAATATAGCCCAGACTATTGCACGTAAGTTGTTATCTGTATGCCATACTAACCATAATCATGAGGGCTTTCTGTTGAGTATGTTGCTGCGTTCTGATTTCAGTTTTGTTTTTCACGATATTGATTCTTTGAAAATGGCGCAACCAATGAAAATGCCTGAAGTAAATTCTGAGGATATAGAAACTATCTTTGATGATTTAGATCAGTTCTGTCACTATCTGTCTTTAGATCCTCAAGACGAGTTTATATGGTTAGGAGTATGTGATAGATGGCAGTTGCACGAGATGAGTCTCTGGAAAAATACATTTTCGATAGCGACATTATCAACAGCTTCAATACATGCTTTGAGTGAATCCATTACGCAAGGGCTGTTTCGTTTATCCTTTGATACAATAAAAAATGGTTATCCCAAGGATAAAAATGACTACATTGAGGAATCTAATACATTGAAGAAAGAACTTGATTCTTACAAAATATCTATTGATAGTGATACTTTACGGCTTATTATAGTTAAAGATATGGAGATTTCTTCATATCCACACAATCTTTTTATTGATAATGAGTCTGGATGTTTTGTAGGTGAATTGAAACCATTAGCCAATGTTTTATCTTCTGAATTTATGCTCCGTAACTTCATGTTAGATGTGGAGTTGTCCAAGAATTACTCTCGTGGTTTTTGGTGTCCTATAGATTGTGAAGATGGACGAAGCGATATTACACTCAATATGCTATTTGAACATTTACAATATGCACTTAATGGGGAAAGGATATCTATTGATAAAAATTATCTTCCGCCAGCTCCACTCTCACATGATTTGAATATAATATGTGCTCACGGGGGTAGCAACATCAAGGACGAACAATGTTTTTATGTGAATAATAATCCTATACGTGAAATTGATCGTATAGTTGGTTCTGGGAAAATGCTTATTATGTTGATCTGTCATTCTGGTTCAATGGATAGTAGTAGATATGATAACTCTATACATTCTCTCATTAAGAAATATATTCGTATGGGATATTCAAGCGTTATTGCACCGATGTGGGCATTGCCTATAGATATATTACCTATTTGGTTTGCTGAGTTTTTTGTAAAATTCAATGCTGGTTCACTAATAATTGATGCCGTATTTGCCGCAAATATGAAAGTTAGAGAAACATATCCAACTCCTGCTGCTTGGGCATGTCTCCATTTATTTGGTAATCCCTATTTGAATGTAAAATACTAAATTTGACCGTAAAAATAGATTGTAAAGATGAAAAACTACAAAGAATATGTTGATTCCTTATAAAAACCATATAATTTTTGCTTTTTCAGATACTCATGGAATGCATTCACGTCTAGTAATCCCATCACAAGCTGACATTCTAATTTGTGCCGGAGATGGAATAAATGGTATTGAGAAACAAGAGCTATCCGATTTCTTTAATTGGTATGCTGCTCAACCTGCGTTACTACGCATATTTGTAGCTGGCAACCATGAACTTCTATTTGACTTATATCCGGATGAAGCGAGATTGCTAATTCCACGAGGCATTAGATTGTTGGAGAACTCTGGAATGAAATACGATGATATTTCATTCTATTCTTTAGCTGCTCGTCCGTGGTTGCATCAAGCCGTAGAAATTCCAAGTGAAGTAGATTTTTTGATAACTCATGGACCAGCTAAGGGAGTACTTGATGAAGGAACCGGATGCGCTCTGTTGCAAAAGGTAATCAGCAAGTATAAACCGCTTAATCATGTGTTCGGGCATATCCATGCTTGTGGAAACCAAATGGAGACCAGTTCAAACACTACTTATTATAACGTCTCACGCCATGAGACACTGCAAAATGGTATCTAACTAATATCGCCCATTCACATCTACTGCATAAACTCCACCTTATTATAGGTATATGCCTCGTCTATTGTTCCGAAGCAGTAGATTAGGTTTGTATTGGCGTTGAGGTTCCAAGTCGGATTCCAGTATCTCTCCAATATGCTTACTGGCATATAGATATGCCCCCTCCTGTACATTATTATATTGCATCAAAGATTCCCCCTCCAATATCCTAACTATCCAAATTAGAACCCCCGTTGGTCTCCCAATCGCTATATTACTCCAAAATCCCATTCCTGACAAGTTCTCTCGCAATATGGTTCAGGTCTATTTAGGTCATTAAACGTAAGGAAATGATTTGTTGCGCACAATCCGCATTGTTGCACGGTTAAATCATAACGCATTTATTATGAGTGTGTTAAGATGTTTTGACTATGCGGGAAGTGTGCGAATCGTGCATAATTCAAATTGATTCCAACGGTTTTTAATTTTCCCATTTATTTTATACTAACGATTTATAACAAAGCATTTATAATGTTAATATTTTATTGAAAAAAGTAATTAGTTATTACAAATATTAGATATTTTAATGTGGTTAATATTTGTAAAATAGAAGTGATTCTATGATTAATTAGAAGTTGGTTATTTTTATATAGAAGTGAAATATCTAATTTTTAGAAGTCATATTATAATAATTTACTAATTTATATTATTATAAATAGTTGATAATGAGATATTTGGCTGTTTTTGTATCTAAATTTATTCTATTACTTTTGTGCCGTAGTCAATCGACAACCACCCAATTAAAGAGGCAAGAGATGGTGGAAAAGAGGTGTAGGTTGATAGTGGTGTTCTTTGATATGATGGACAATTGAGATAAATGAAAATAGTATAAACCAATATACATTATTATATGGATAAACAAATCCAAATTATTTCAGGCTCTGAACTACAAAAGCAGTTAGAGCCATTGTTTGAGTTGAGGGATGAAATTACTGCCTTGAAAGAGGACATTAATAAGAAGCCTTCAGCTAAGTACCTAACAATCCCACAAGTGTGCGAGTTACTTCATGTCAGTAGGAGTACCATTTATAGAATGGTGCGAAATGGTGACTTGAAAATGAAGAAAGCATACAAACGGGTATTGTTCTCAGAAAAAGATATTGAGAAATTTTTAATAACAATAAATCAATGAAAAATAAACCATTTCCCTACAAGGAGGTATTTCCTAAAACTTTAGCTGCTCTGATTGAGCAGCTTGAAAGCTTCTACGGTTTCGCTGCCTCTTACAGTTCTGTCAGTTTTCTTGTAGCCTTTGGTGCTGTCGTGGGTAATACAACACTCGTGCGGTACTACAACAATTTTATAGAGAGCTGCGCCCTCTTCGTTGTGCTGATTGGAAAGCCATCCAAAGGAAAATCTGCCCCCATTAAATACGCATTAAAATTTTTATTGGAGTGCGATCTTGGGAAATATTCTACTTATAATAATGAAGTGAAGGCTTACAAGGAAAATGAAGTGAGGCGAAAGAATGGTGAGGAGGTTGAACCTATGGAGTATCCGACCCTCAAGCAAAGAGTTCTTAACGATGCTACAATGGAGGCTATTTTGGCGTGCTTGTACGAGAATCCTCGTGGAATCCTGCTTTATCATGACGAATTGAAAGGACTATTCGGTACGATGAATAGATATAGAGCTGGAAGCGATACAGAGATACTTTTAAGTATGTGGAGTCATATGCCCATTAATGTGAATCGGAAAGGTTCCGACCCAATCAAAATCAATAATCCTTTTTGTTCAATAATCGGGGGTACACAACCGGATGTATTCAAACAAATGTTTACAGGAACCGATAACGGGCTACCTGATAGGTTTTTGTTCTGTGCTCAACTGGATAATAATATTCCAGAGTGGACGGACAAAGAAGTTGATTCAGTGTTAGAAGAAGCGGTGAGGGCAGCTTTTGAAAAATTAGATGCACTACCAGAAATTAAGGGAGAAGATGATAACATCGTATCTAATATATTGGATTTTACCACCGAGGCACGGGCTCTGATTACCGAGTGGCGAAACGGGGAAAATCATCGCCTCCGTTTGATGGACGATACAAATGAATCCTATGTAGGATCACATGCAAAAATGGATATGCATGCTTTGCGTTTTTCGTTAATTCTTGAAATGATGTACTACGCTTTTGGTGAAGGAGAGGGTAGGGCAATCAGCGTGAGGGCTGTCGAAGGTGCGATTAAAATCGTTGATTATTTTAAAAGTCAAGTTGAATTAATGCACGAACTAGTCTATAAAGAGGATGTACGGCACTTGATGACAAAAGAACAAAGTGCGGTATATGATGCTCTTCCTAATGGATCATTCAAAACAAGTGATGGCATCAAGATAGCAGCAAGTTTAGGCATGGGAGAATGGGTGTTCAAACGCTTCTTGAAAAATGACAAGTTCTTCAAGAAAGAGGGATATGGGATAAACAGGAAAATGTTTGTCGAAGATTAATAACCTGTGTATGCCTGTACAATAAACTTTGCGCAGGCATACAAAAAAAATAGAAAGTACAATGACAAATGAAATATTTAGGTGTTCACTGGAACCCAGTGGTGATGGACGTGAGTATAGTGTCTGTCCTAAATGCGGCAAAAAGCGATATACTCGTTTCGTTGACAATCAGACTGGACAGTATTTGCCTTATGAGTTTGGTCGTTGCGAGAGAATTAACAGCTGTGGCTATATGGAGAGCCCTAAGAATAATATTAACCAAATAAACAACAACAAGATGACGAAAGAAATCGAACAAAAGGAAGTAGTTTCAGAAATTGCTTCTGAACGTATTGAAAGCAAGTCTTCTATGCTTTCAAGTGTAAATGACTTTATGAATGGTGCATTGCTTTTCTTCCTTTACCTTATTTTTGGAGAAAAAGCGGTGGAAGTGTTTAACCTGTACGAAGTAATGGTTGCAAAACATTATTATAAAGATGGTAAGTTTGGCACTGCATTTTTACAAATGGATAGAGAAGGTAAGATTCGTCAGGTTAAAGTTATGGCATACAATCCCAAAACAGGCAAACGGCTGAAAGGAAATGATGAATTTCTGATTTATAACAGAAGAACCCATCATTACGAGAAGAATAAGCCAGAGACTCCGGCATCCATGTATATAGGTAAAATGCTTATGTATGATAAGGAGTTTATTAATAAACAATGTCTATTTGGCGTACATCTTTTAAACAAGTTTCCAGATAAGCCTGTGGCACTTGTTGAATCGGAGAAAACTGCATTGATTTGCGCAATACAAATGCCTGAATACGTTTGGTTGGCTACAGGTGGGCAATTTGGCTGTAAATGGACAAGCCCTGAAGTCTATAATGATCTCCGTAGTCGTGAAGTAATCTTATTTCCAGACCTGAAAGCAACGGAGGATTGGAAAATAAGGGCTGAAGATTTGGCTATGGATGGTATAAATATATCTGTTTATGAAGGGTTGGAGGAACAAGCCACGGCAGAGGAACGGGATAGAGGTTTGGATATTGCAGATTATATCTTAATGGCTGAAAAGGAGGTAAAACCGGAAGCATTTGATATTAAGATAGAAAACCCTACTCCAGCTGTAAAAAAAGCGGAAATACCGGGTCTCGCCAATCTTTTTAAGGGATCAAATCAGCCTAAAAAACAAGAGCCTTTAGATGTGGATTCTGAATTTGCTAAACAGATACAATCTATATTGCCTACACAAGAAGAGGTAGAGGGGTTGAAAAATTCACAAAAAATAAAACCAAATTCACAAGAGGAACTAACAATTTCATGGAAAGAAGAAGATGATGATGTGACAGCCGACATTCGATAAGATATGCAGCAGAAACGGGCAATGCTCCATTAGAAGAAGGGGTGTTGTCTGTTCTGTGTATATGCTTCTACTTTAATTGCTCAAGCTATCAGTAAGAACCTATAAATAGACTTGCAATATGTGGTATCTGACAAGTCGTCATATTGTCGAAATTTGATTATTGACAAATCATTCTAAAGATGCAGTTTAAATTCATGATAAGCGGAACGATTCTTGAATAAAAGGTCTTGAAAATTAAAAATCAACACAAGTAGTTATGGCTATAAAAGAAAATTTTTATGGAAAAGATGCAATTCGTTTCTCAGTGAAGAACGGAACGCAAGACATGTCATTAATCAGAGTCAGAGTTAATATCAATGGCGACCGCCTAACCTATTACTTGCCAATAGATTATAAGATTTGCCCCAAACATTGGGATACTGCTTCGGGGGGTGCTGTTGAGGATGCAAAGCGTAATCCCGATTTGAAGGGTAATCCACTATTACAGTTGAAGATGCGCAACATCAATAAGGAGATTGAGAAAACCAGGAATGCTTTAATGAAAGTATTGGAGAACTTTAAATTCCGTGACATTTACGCAACAGTGGACTTAGTTAGGGAAGAATTGAAAAAGGAATTACAGCAAGAAACCAAAGTTAAGCGTACTTTCTCTGACTTCCCTAGTTTCATGGAATATTATATTTCACTCTGTAGAGATGGAGTAATCCTGAACAGTAAGGGAGCGAAGCTGGTACCGGGTACAATCCGAAACTATATCTCGACTCAAAGTGCTATCAAACGATATTGTACTAGCAGACGCATTAAGTTGAGATTGGACGGGATTACGGTAGATTTCTACAACGATTTCATCAAGTATCTTAATGAAGCTACCCATGCCCGTGGCAAGTATAAGCCCAATGTAATAGGTAAGTTTATCAAGAATATCAAGGTAATGACTCGCTACGCTTATGAAAACCATTACACCACCAATGATGATTTTAAGCGTAAGGAGTTCAAGGCATATAAGGAGAATGTAGAGACAATTTACTTGACCGAAGAAGAATTGAACCGGCTCTATGCGTTGGTACTACCGGATAATCAGGCGCAAGTCAGGGATAATTTTTTGATTTCCTGTTACACCGGATTGCGCTATTCCGATATAGTTCGGTTAGAGCAGAAGCATTTGAACTTTGCTCAAAAGATGCTAACGATTGTCACCCAAAAGACCAATACTTTGGTGGTGATTCCCATGCATCCGAAAGTAGAAGCAATTTTTGCTAGGTACGGGAATAAACCTCCTAAGGTACAATGCAATCAAAGTACAAATAGGATGCTTAAAAAATTATGTCGTATGGCTGAAATTACTAACTTTGTATCTATAATTGAGACAACGGGTGGAGTACGGCAGGAAGTGACTTATGAGAAATGTGATATGGTAACAAGCCATACAGCCAGAAGAAGCTTTGCAACCAATGCTTATAGAGCAGGGATTCCTAGTTTATCCATAATGCAAATTACCGGACATACAACCGAATCCAGCTTCATGCGGTATATTAGAGTTTCAAAGGAAGAGAACGCAATCGCTCTTCAAGAACACGCATTCTTTAGAGCTATGTAGGGACGCATAATGCGTACAATTCCACACGGTTCGGATTGTCACAAGAGCTTGTCTGGAAAGAACTTGTGACAAAACCGTGCGATTGTGCGGACTGTGTGGACAATTAAAAGAGATAGACAAAATATTATTCATTTAAATCTTAAACCAATGAGTAAAGATATTTATAATATCGAAGATAGAATTGCTATAGAAGAATTTATTTTTGTGGCAGAAACATCATCTATAATAATTAGTGAAATAGTACCAAAGAGATTCTCGTTGATTTTTGAAGAACTATTGACCTTAATAAATGATAGGTGGCAAGACCGAATTATTGAGTATTATCATTATAATAATAGAATTTTATATCTTGATAATGATAAAATAATAAATCGTCAAATAAAGATTAATCAGAATATATTTGACGATTTGTTAATTCAACGTTTCGAACTTGACGGGATTGAATATAAAGAAAGTGACGTATTTGAAGGTGATGAACTACAAGATGCTTTGTTTAGTGCCAAACATAAAGATTATATTGTGAATAAATATGGTCCCGAAAATATTGAGTATTCTATATTATATAAAGGAACTCTTTTAGCTCGTCATTTCATGGAGAAGGAAGTTGTAAAAGGACTACAATTGTCAGCAGAAAAATGTATTAGCAAATTGACACCTACTTGTGTAATGGAGTATGATGCTAGGCTTACAAATGTTATCTCGCAACTAGCATCTCTTCATGACATAATAATCAAACCGAATAATGGAATCCCGTCTGAAATAAAGTTCTGGCGAGAGCTTATCACGGAAGAGTCTGTGAAATTATTAAAGAAACTACAGACAGAAAGTGCAAAAGTGCATACCCAAAGAATTAGAGTTTTAATGCTGAATTCCTTAATTGAAGCTGCTGGTATTACTCCTGAAACACAGGGGAATAAAGAAAGATTTATCGCTGAAATTCTTGATATGGATATAGACACAGTGGGAACTTATTTTAATGATTTTGTAGTGAAAAATTTTGGACTAAAAAGTGCGAATTGTAAGAAACAGGTTGAAAAAGCTCAAATTACTTGCGATTTATTAAAAAGTAATAATAGCTATGCAACCAAAGGTGATCATATAGTAAATGCGCTTGTTAATCATCTGAGTTTGGCTGGTACACCCGACTATAGAGATAAAAAATGATGCACAATCCGCACGATTGCACGGTCGTGTTACCAGCCCTTGCCTAATAAGACTTAGAGAACACAGAGACCGTGCATCATTGTGCGGATTGTGCACGCTTGCTATTATACCTGCTGATAAGTAGCAACTATCATAACTAATAACTTATTCACTATGCCAACAAAGAACACCATAAGAAGAGACTATCTGATTATTCGTAGGATTCTCCAAAACGACTATCCTAGCAAGCGTACTTTGCTTGATTATCTGAAACGCTATGATACCGAGATAGGCGAAAGAACTTTCCAAAGAGACTTAGCCGATATACGGAGTAATTTCGATATTGAGATTATATACGATGAACAGAAAAATGGCTATTTTGCTCAAACAGACAATACGCTGGATTTCGACAAGTTGCTTTATTTTATCGGATTGGCTGAAAGTTCTGATATTGTCCTTTCCACTATCAAAGACAAAAACAAAATTCTCCAATATTTGTCGATTAGCCCCAATCCCCGTGCAAAAGGAATTGAAAACATAGGTTGCTTATTACAAGTAATCCAAAACCAAATGATTGTCCGCTTTGAACATAGAAATTATCAGAATGGCACATCAAAAGATTATACCGTTTCTCCTTATCTACTGAAAGAGTTTGAGGGAATGTGGTACCTGTTTGCCTTTGTCGATGAATTGAAAGCATTCCGCACTTTCGGACTAGATAGGATTCACAATCTTATTGTCACAGATGAACCATTCCAAAGAGAAAAAGTACTGGAAAAAGTTGCAGAAAAGTTCAATCAAGTATATGGGCTGGTATATGAGCCGGACAACAACTCTAATACCCCAATAGAAGAAGTCAAGCTAAAAGTTTCCGAAACGATGCTCCATTATCTGAATGCTTTGCCATTGCACCACTCACAGACTATTAACGAGAACATCTTAACTTTGTGCCTCATTATCAATCCCGAATTAGAAAATAAGATTATCAGTTACGGAGAACATATAGAAGTCTTGTCTCCCATTCATCTAAGAGAGAGAATTAAGCAACGATTGTTAAAGGCATTGTCCCAATACGAAAGATTATGAAAAATATCCAACTAATACAGCGTTTTATAATTCACACCTGTACTGAATCAGAAGATATTATAGAAAGTTGATAACTTAAAAGGATAAGAAGATAACCATTACAGCAATGTAGTGGTTATTTTTTTGTTTAAATCGTAAAATATGAGAAAAAAAATTAGAGCACCGTCTTAAACTGTCGTATCCATAACCTTAGCTTTGCAGCGAAACAGGTTATTCAAGGTCAGAATTAATAGGAGGAAAGAAATCAGCAGGTGAACACTCAAAATCCTTTGCTATAAGGTACAGTTGATGTACACTATACTTAGTATCAGAGTTCTCGCTTTCAACTTGTCCGATAAAGCCAGCAGTACAGTCAAGTATCGCAGCCATACCACGCTGTGACACATTTAGCTCTTTCCGCTTTTCTTTAATCCTATTAATAACGAACAAATCAATATCTGACTTCATAAAACCTTGTTTTTGAATTTGTAAAGATGAAAAAAAGATTTATCTTTGCGCTTAGTAATGCTAAGTAGTTAAGTAAGGTTATGAACAAAAAAACAGATAGAAAAGGTTGGTTCTATGAATATGAATCGGCAGAGAAATATCGAAAAAACTATAATTGCGAACTTACAGATGTTCGCTACGTGTTGGGGGAGCAATTCGATACAGATAAACAGAATGTATTGGTTTGCATTGGTATCAATCCTAGCATGGCACTGCCTAACTTCCTTGACCCGACATTGAGAAGGGTGCAGGACTATGCAAAAAGAAGCGGTGAATATGGAGCATGGTATATGCTGAATGTTTACCCTCAAAGAGCGACCAATCCGAACAACATGGATATAGATGATACTTACAGTATGGAGATTCATTTGCGCAATCTTGCAGCCATAGAAGAATTGTTGTCCACTATTGAACGGGCAGATGTGTGGTGCGCTTGGGGGGCGATTATTGACGATACGAAACGGACATACTTGTCTGATTTGCTATTCGGAAACGAAGATAAGAACATACAAGGTATAATCAGCCTATTTAGTGGAAATTATCATTTTAAAGCCTACGGAGCTACCACGAAAGGCTATCCTAAACACCCTCTTCTGATAGGGAAGGAAGCTAAGTTGAAAAGCTTAGATGATATAGGATTGAAAGAATTATCAGATAGAATTACTAATAATATTAAAAAATAGCATTATGAAATTGAAGTATTTATTGGCTGCTTGTACAGCCTTTTTTCTTGTATCTTGCAGCAATGATGATGAACTGCCCCAACCGCCACAACACGGTGATATTGTGGGGTTGAATATCAAAGATGCAAAGTATATCTATACAAGTGGAACTAATACCCGTTCTTCTTCTACCCAATATCGGCAGATTAAGAAAGACGGTAGAGACATGGAATTATCGTGGATTGACAATAAGGGTGATACGATTAGAATAAGCGGTTCATTTTCAATATGGGATATTAATAAAAAGTATCTGATGATAAATACAGGTAAGCCCATAAATTATAAACCCTCATATAGTGAAGATGGAAATTTACTTCCAGACAACGTCGATGTCACTGTGCTTGGAGGGTGTTCTTATCTTATTGATAAAGCGACAGAAGCGATATATGATTTAGGTGCAGGACTAAATGGAGAGAATGCTGTAACAGACAATAAGGGAAATATCTATGTCATGGCTAACATGGAAAACAATATGGACGGAGGAAGACTTTATAAAATTCATACACAAGATATTTCTAATTTAAAGTTAGAATTGTATGCAGATAATTCCCTTTCTTTTGTAGTCAACAATAAGGGAACTTGTTTCTATGGTTACAGATATATCCGTCCGTCGTATGGCACACAACAGTTTATAATTTCTAGCTTTATACCCCAAACAGAATATGGAAACGCTTTTGTATCTCACGACAATGAGGATTTATACCTCACTGCTGTTAGTGGAGAATACAATTCTTACAAACTTGTAATTAGTAAGTTAAATGAGAAACAAGAACTCCAAAGTCAAATTATGGTAGAGACGGAACTTCTTGACTATTGGGGAATACCACAGCCGAATGATATACAAGTAAAATGGAACGAACGCAGGGCTACAATGCTGATAAATGTTTATGGTCGCACTTATGAATATATACTTGCAACAAGGACATTGACTGAGATTCCTGTTAATCTAAACGGATTCTTCAATACAGATTATTCCACTTATTTGACAGCAAATGCTTTATATGCACGAAAATCTGTGGATAAATTGGATATTATAGCATTGGAGAACTACAGTATTAAGGAATTGGACTTGTCAAGCAAAGGCATTGATTTTCGTTCCATTTATACAATGGAGGGTTCGGATTTGCTATATTTTGCAGGTTTTCAATATAGCACAAGCCAATCTGTTATCGGAACGATTGATATAGACGGTAATGTGGAAATTACGGAATCAACGCCTAATCCTATTACCAACATCGTACAGATAAATTGAGATTGCATACAACAAAAAAGAAATTAATATCAAGGAGAATATGAAATTTAGAATTTTATTTTTTATTTGCATTATAATATCATCAGTTGATATAGCTAGTGCGCAGAATCTTGTGACTAAAAAAACTTATTGGGATTGGGGGAATTCCCGTTTACATGAGTCTTTTACTGTAATTGCGGGTACTGGAACAAGACATGGTTCCTATAAGGAATACGACAGGAATGGAATGTTACTAATCTCCGCAAACTACAATCATGGAGCTTTACATGGATTATGTATCGAATATTTCGGAACACCCGAAAAATATATTTCTAAATCCACAAACTATCTAAATGGGAAAAAGAGCGGAATGGAAAAGAATTATAATTTGGGAAGTAGTGGGCACTATCTTTTGGAAGAATGTATATATAAGGAAGATGAAATGATAGAGAAAACATCCTACTACACAGATGCCAAAAATAGAGGGCAAAAGAAAAGCCATGCAAAATTAGTAGGTGACAAACAATATAACACAAACTGGTTTCAAAACGGACAAACAGAATACAAAGGAATACTTCAAGTGACACCGGGAAACTATGGAAATATAACAACTCCAATTCAGTATACCAGATATAGCGAAACGGGCATATTAATTGAGAAACTAGATGATAATATCATTTCGTTTTATGCGGAAGATGGCAAAACTATCACACAAAAAGAGAACCTAAGCACAGATGTGATAGAATGTTATGATAATGGTGCTTTAACCAAATCTATAAAAGTTCTGAGAGAAGCAGGAAATGAATATTATGAGGTATCTTTATATAAAGATAACGAAGTATATTCTAAGAAGATAGTAGATCAAAATGGAAATGATGTGGAGCAATTAAGAAAAGAAAAGCTATTAGAACTTCAGTATGATTCCTTATATAACAAGCTGCAAGAAATTCTCCCTACAAAAGTTTCTATGAATATAAAAGAAATGGAGTTTGTTCGTCCTGACGTAGTATATTGTAGAAAAGGATTATATGAGAGTAGTGGAAAATCCTCGGCTTTAGAGACTGCGGTTAAAATGCATAAAAAAGAATTAGATGATGTTATTCGTCTACGCAATGAATATACGGAAAGAGGGATTAAAGAAAACGATGGGAAATATTATAAATCAATAAAATTGATAAGTGAATACATTGATAAAATCAGTCGAGACTTCATGCAGAAGTATGATACTTTATCTATGATGAAAAAAATAGTAGAACAGATTTCAGATGACTTACAATGCGTGGAATGTTCTTACACTTATTATAGAGGTCAACAAGGGTATAAAGATAATGCGCCCAAAATACACAAGAATGCTTACAATGCATATCTTGCAACAACTGAATACCTTACTTTAAGCTTGGAGGGTAAAAACTTGAGCGAGACGTTGGCTATACTCCAACAGTATGCAACTGTTAGTTCCAAAATGAGGAAATGGTATAGCAAGAAAATTACTCCTATTGAGAAATTATTAAAAAAAGCAGAGACTCCCGAAGCTCAATTGGATATTTTCTTGAATAATGATGTGGAATAAAAGTCATTTGTTTTTATGTAATAAGATGTAAATCAATATATTACATGCTAACCACGAATAAGAACCGCTATAATGTCAAGTTGTGGCGGTTTCTTTTTTTCGAGAGTTACGTCGTAAAATGACGTATATGTCTTAGTTACTTTGCTCACACTAAGACTAAATAAGAAAAAGAATATGAAAAAATTGGGTATATTCAAATATGAGTATGTAGGTGAGAGAGCCATACAATCCGGTTTCACTGAATTGGATAAAATTACATTCGGATGGAAAAAAGGAGAATTAATTGTGATTGGTGGACGCCCGGCAATGGGAAAAACAGCATTGGCAATATCCTTGGTGAGAAATATCGCCATCCTTAATAGAACCCCTATTGCTTACTTTAGCCTCGAAATGTCCACTGTTCAATTCATGAATCGTTTTTTATCAAACGTAGGTAGCGTGGAAATAAATCATACAGAATCGTATACTAAGAAAGAGCAAACCTTATTGGATGATGCAGACAAAATTATAGAAGATGCACCTATCTTTCTGGATGATGCACCAGCATTATCTGTACAAGAACTTCGCACTAAGGCATCTCGCCTTGTACGAGAACATCAAGTTAAGCTAATTATCATTGACTATCTCCAACTGATGAATGCAAGTGGCATGAGTTATAGCAATCGTGAAGAAGAGGTTAGCGTAATTACTCGTTCGCTCAAAGCATTGGCTATGGAATTGAACATTCCTATCATTGCTCTCTCTCAGTTAAATCGTAGAGAAAACTGTGAAGGTATTGATGGAAAACGTCCTCAATTAAGTAATCTACGAGAATCCAGAACAATTGAACAAGATGCAGATATGATTTGCTTTATCCATCGTCCGGAGTATTATAGGATATTCCAAGATGAAAAGGGAAACGATTTGCATGGTATGGCTGAAATTATTGTAGCCAAGAATCGTAATGGAAAGATGGGAGATACTCTATTAAAGTTTTCCAGTCAAATTGCACGTTTTGATAACATAAGCTGATAATATACTCCAATTAGAAAGCAAGCTACAATGAAAGTGAAGTCTTTTAAGTTTAAGGTTATTAGAGATAGTGAAAGTATCATCTTGTCACTAAACTTCTCTGATTTATCTATTGATATTATTCGCCAGTTAATTAATAATTCCATCAAAGTGGAAGCAAACAAAGAGTGTAAATTACTATTTATTGGGAATATAGACTGCAAATTAGAATTAGAGGATATATATAACCTTGCTAGCCTTATACAATCAATTGTAGGTAAAACATTAGTGTGGGATATTATTGATAATCACCTAAGTGTAGAAGATAGTCAAGATTTAGCTGGTTATTTGATTTTGTAACAAAAATGGAATGCTGTAATTGCGCATAATCTGCACATTTTCGCACAGTTACAATATTTTCTAAGTCTTGCTCGGAAAGGTCTGGAAGCAAAATCGTGCAATCGTGCGGACTGTGCGTTCCTATCAGTTAATGAAGATTGCACTTACATCAAATATTCCAACAAGTAGCTATATCCGCTTTCGTATATTATCTTGTGTTTCAATAATATCGCTTTCAGCCTCCTTAGGCAAATTGGACCAAAACTTTCTATCTTCATGAGTGAATTAAAATTTCCGTTGTGATTGCAAATATAGCGCAGTAAATCTTCAACTGTATATATATCAATGCTTTGCGAACGGTTGGTCATACGCTGTTCGATATTGAAATTTTCCCTAATGTTTAACGACAATATGTATAGTGCATTGTCCGGGATATTATCCAGTTCGTTAATATCTACCGTGAATGTATAAAATTTGCTGCAATCTAAACAAAATGTTGAATCTTATTGCACAAATCCGCACGATTGCACAATTTTGTTGATAGACCTTTCTTAAGAAGGCTTAGAAAACATTACGACTGTGCATAATTGTGCGAAGTATGCATTGCTGATTATTTGCCACCTGTCTACATATACCAATACTGAAAGCCTTAGTCTATGTCGTGAATTAAGAAAAGAATAGCTTTCTTATACTTGTGATAATTTGTGGAATAAATCCTTGTATTCTTGCTCTACAGTTTTAAAGTCAATGAACTTAAAACCCGGTTTAGATAGAATTTCGCTTTTATAGTCTATCAATTCTTCGGATGTGTAGTGTAGAAATTCGTGATAGAGCATTGTATTATCTACGCTATCAATTTGTTTCTGTTCCTCTTCATTGGGAAAATTGCCCAGAAACATGCTATACACCGTGTTTTGCAGCTTTGCTTCTGCTTGTAGATATGCCTCTAAATATTGTTTGACGTGCCTCGTAATATCTGCAAGATACGCCTCACTCGCATCATGTAGTAACAATGCTAATGCAACTCTGTTGCTATATCCACGAGCAATGGCTTCTTTGCAACAAGCGATACAATGTTGTGCGACTGAATAAAATTCGGGGAAATGTCCGTTTGCCCTTGTCATTAGCGATAAAGCGTGTGCTATATCATCAATACGAATATCCTCTTCCTTTGGGTTGAGAGGCGAGAATTTAACTCCTGAATAAGTGGTAATATGGTCTGACATAATCAATGCTATATAAGTGTAATATTCTGTCTAACTAATATGCTGTTGATAATAAACAAGCCATTCATTTATCAATAGAAGAAGGGTATGGTTATTATCAGCAATATGTGTGCAAAGATACTATTTTAAGACTGAAACACCACAGTCAAGTTCCCCCGAATTACAGACTTGCAATAATAGAGTTGAGCATATTTTCGGCTTTCTGGTCATAATTTAGGCTAGACAAATAGTATTCAAGATCATCAAGCCCGTTTATTTTCTCAATTATAGATAGTAAGGTTCTCAAATCTTTGAAATCTATCTCCTTACGTTGAATATTGCTACAGTTGATATATCTATCAAATTTTGATGAAAACAAGTAAATCGGTGACATAACATTAATACCTCCTGTGGAATGAGCAAATTGCTTATTATTGCATTCACGGTCTATAAGTATATCAATATCTGTTTTAATTAAACTTGATTCTAAGGTAATCATGTAGTCAGATTCTTCTATTATATCAAACCTGAGACTATCTCTGATATGCTCTATAAACTCATTTGTATTTTGTTGATTGTCAAATGAAGTCCAATAGTCAAAATCATTGTTAGACCTATTTCTCCAAAATGGAACAGAATGATAATTGCATAGTAAGTCTAGTGCGGTTCCACCTATCAGATATAATCCATATTTTGAAACTATTTTTACAATATCAATATCGAATACTGTATATTGTTCAAAAATAGCTTTCTGTCTGTTTACGTCTGATATTCTAACCATTATCCAGCATTGTTTTCGTCTTTTCTTTTTCTTCCTCTCTTCTTCCGGTTCAAGAGAAAATTTAAGTAGATGCTGGGTTTAAAGAATGCTACTTTTTTAGCTGGAATATCAATCGGTACAAATGTAGCCGGATTCATCCCTTTTCTCGCTGATTTCTGCTTGACTGAAAATGAGCCAAAGCCGATAAGAATAACTCTTCCTTTCCGCTTCATTTCTCCGATAATGATTTCAATGACTGCATCCAGTGCCTTTCTTGACTCTGTTTTGTTTAATCCCGTCTTTGCTGCTACTGCGTTAGTCAGTTCTTTTTTGTTCATACTGTTATTATGTTAACGTGATTGATTATCAATTGATTTTGAAGGATTATTTCGCCTGTGTAGATATGACGAAGCGTCATAGGCATGACGAGTTGTCAAGTCGCATATTAATAAGGAGAGAGCCTATTTAAGCATTCAGTTTCATTAATGCAGCATTTACCTCTTGCAATTTGAATAAATTACGCTTATTCATCTTATAGCAATTGATAACACCTGAACTAACACACCGATACAAGGTTGAACGAGAAATGTGTAAATAACTGCATACTTCGTCATTAGTGAGATACGCCTCTTTTTCCATTTTGTTTTTAGCTTTGACTTTGGGATTAACTAATTCCTCTCTAAATATCTCATGGATAACTGCACTCAGTGATTCAATGAATGAAGTCTGATCGCTGATAAAGGTAATTTCTTGTTTCATATTCTGTTAATTTTGATGTTAAACATAATTTATATTTCAAGAATCATTCCTTAGGTATGGGGATAGAATACAGCTAATAGAGTGATTTGCTAAAAATCAAACTTGAAATGTCATGACTAATAAATTGTATGAAGAAGTATAATTAGCATACTTGTGCTGATTTTGAAAAATGAATATCCATTATATAGTATGGAAAATGGTACACTCAATAACAATATTTGCTAAAGTGTTTAACCGCATCCAAATAAAAATGTATTTTTGTCCCAACTAAAACATATCTTAATGTAGAAAGTATATGTGAATGTGATAACGAATAGTATAAAAAGGTGAGACCAAATCAATAAAATATGAATCATAATCAGTCAGGAAATTCTATACTTTACAAGTACCTTGATATTAATGGCGCAAAAATGATGCTTTATTACAGCGATCTCCAATTTACTAATGCTACCAAATTTAACGATCCCTTTGATTGTCATCCTAGCTTAATAGATTTCTCTAAGGTTCCTCTTGAAAGGTGCAAAGGGTGGACACCGGATATTATTGAACTGCTTGAATCGGATAGATACAGAAGATACCGAGAAAGAGCTTGGGTATGTTGCTTGTCGAAAGTCTTTGATTCGTTATTAATGTGGAGTTACTACAACAGCCATAAAGGGGTATGTATTGGCTTGAATATGGAGAAAGTCGCAAAGCACCTCAATGTATCTCATGGAATGGTGGTTGCCAATTCTGGCTATGAGGTTCAATATCGTGATATTATTGAAAAACCTGATTATTTCCAAGACGAGATAGATTTCTATCATTACCAAATGTGTACAAAAGGAAAGGATTGGAAACATGAACAAGAGGTTCGCATGTTTATTTTAGATCCGTCTCCTAGTTCTATGAAATTGTTGCCTAATCAAGATGATAAAAATGGACCAATAGATTGGAAAGAAGTGAGAGCTTTTCCTGAAATCGGAGGAGAATGTTTTGAATCCATATATCTTGGTGTTAATATGGATAAGAACGAGGCAGAAAAAATAATTAAGACAGCCAAGACATTTAATCCTGATATTAAAATATATCAAATGGAAATTAATTCTAATGCTTTCAGATTAGACGCAAAACGAAAAAAATAATTCTAATATTTTTGGAAAATAGGAATTTAACTCAGAGAAAAATGTTAATTTTAGGGCTTAATTACATTTACTAGAAAAAAGATGAATTACGTATGGCCAAGAAACAAAAAACAACAGATACACTAAACTTAGAATCCATTTTGTTTAATTGCAGGGAGTATTTACGAAGTAATGCTTCGCTGAACGATAAAAGGGACTTGCTTTTAACACTGGTATTCTTGCGATTTATTGGCGAAAAGTTTGAGAACGCACAAAATGATATGAGACAAGAATGTTTCAAGAATGGAATTACTGACGAGCAAACGATAAGTGCGTTTCTTAATAGTCCAAGTCGCTACAAAGGGATAGCATATGTCCCGGAAAAATCACGTTGGTCGATGATTATTGATCAGCCAGCATCTAAGTTAAATGCCACTCTTGACGATGCAATTCAAGAACTTGAAAATAGTGGCGAGGCATTAAAAGGATGTGTTCGTATTGGATTATTTACTTCAATTAACCTCGAAGCTAACGTTATTAAGAAGGTTGTTGACGAGGTGAATAAGATATCTCACAAGACTTTTGGTGAAGAGAAAGATTTAATTGGGCGTGTGTATGAGTATTTCCTCAAGTCTTTTGCAGTAAATGCAACCAAGGAGGAAGGTGAGTTTTATACACCACACGATATAGTTGAGTTAATTGCAGCTTTTATTGAGCCATTTGATGGAACCCTTTATGATCCCTGTTGTGGTTCGGGAGGAATGTTTATTCAGTGTGCAAAGTATGTAGAAGCAAAGCAAGGCGATATTAAAATGGTGAATGTTTATGGACAGGAAAGAGACCCTGCTACATATCGACTTGCAAAAATGAACCTTGCTATGCGTGGTATCTCACATCACCTTGGAGAACAAAACGCCTCTACTTTTACGCAAGATTTACATAAGGGATTGACGTTTGATTATATTATGGCTAATCCGCCATTTAACCTTAAGAAATGGTATGATATTTCCTTGAGTAAAGATAGTCGCTGGGCAGACTACTCAGTGCCTCCGGAGGGCAATGCTAACTATGCTTGGATATTGCATATGCTGTCGAAATTGAATGCTGGCAAGGGCATAGCAGGATTCCTACTTGCGAATGGTGCATTGGGTGACGGTGATGCAGTTGCGATTCGTCAAAAACTTATTGAGAATGACAAGGTTGAGGCTATTGTGGTACTACCTCGAGAATTATTCTATACCACTGATATATCTGTAACCCTGTGGATTCTGAATGAAAATAAAAAGGGAGGGATGTGGCACGGTCGCAAATTGCGCAACAGAGAAAAAGAGATTCTTTTTATGGATTTACGCCAGTGGACTGAAAACCCGGTAAAGGGAGAGCAGAAAAAGAAAGTGGAGTTGAAAGCCGAACAGATAAAGCGAGCGACGGAAATATACTTCAAATGGCAAAGCGAGGGAACGGATGGAGCTAATTATGCTGACCCCGAACTATATCGTTCTGTTGGCTTCGAGGAGTTAAGTAAAAATGGCTATTCGCTTGTTCCAAGCCGCTATATCGAATTTGTGGACCGTGATACTACCATTGACTATCACCAAGTACTGACCGAAACTACAACAACTGTTTCGGAGCTATTAAAACGCCAACAACAAAACGACGAAACATTGCGTAACGCCCTAAAGCAACTTGGTTATGAGTGTGAATAGTGAACTTGGTAACCTCGTAAGACTGGGTGATTATATTGAGGAAGTTGTATTGAAATTAGGAGAAAACAATCATATTGAAATTAGTGGCATTAATCTTGAACACGGATTTATACCAACCGTAGCAGATATGACTGGAATTGATAAAAGTAAATACAAATTGGTTCCTGTTGACTGCTTTGCATGCAATTTAATGCATATTGGAAGAGATATAAAAATACCTATAGCATATAATGATACTGGTAAAAACATTGCTGTATCTCCGGCATATTATGTATTTAAAATAAGGGAAAATAATAAAAATGATCTATTGGGATACTACTTGGAAATATTACTAACAAGAAACGAATTTGGACGACTAGCTTGGTTTCATACTGATAGTTCTATTCGTGGCAATCTTTTAACAAGTGAGTTAAACGACATTCGAATACCACTTCCTGATATTGATATTCAGCAAGAGTTAGTTGATACATATAATGGATTAAAGGCATTGGCAGAGCAGAACGAAGCGTTAATCAAGCCACTCACCGAAGCTTCTCAAGCCTATATCGTTGATTGCAAAAAAAAATACCCTGAAGTTGAACTTGGTGAGTATATTGAACCTATTGATGAAAGGAATAGTGATGGAGTATATAAGCTTGATGATATTCAAGGAATAAGTACTGAAAAAAAGTTTATTGCAACAAAGGCAAATTTAGACGGAGTTTCTTTGACTTCATATAAAGTGGTTCATAGCTATGAATTTGCATATGTTGCTGATACTTCTCGTAGAGGTGACAAAATTGCGTTGGCATTAAATACGACTAATAAACCCGTTCTAATATCTTCTATTTATACAACATTTCGCTCAATTGATACAGAAAAGTTATTACCTGAGTATTTGTTCTTACTATTGAGTCGAGAGGAATTTGATCGTTTCTCGCGTTTCAATTCGTGGGGAAGTGCGCGAGAGACATTTGATTGGAGTGAATTATGCAGAGTGCTTATCCCACTACCTCCACCTGAAGTTCAGCAAGCAATTGTAAACCTTTACAACTGTGCCGAAGAGGCAAGAAATATTGCAACTGAGGCTCGTGAAAAAATAAAAACGCTCTGTCCGGCACTGGTGCAAAGAGCTATAAATGGATAGTGTTAATCCAAATATGTTTGATATTATGAAAGGTAAATATTACGAAAGCGATTATGAAGAGGCTCTAATCGACCTGCTTGTTCAACAAGGTTGGGAATACACACACGGTGGCAGTATATCCCGCAACAACCGAGAAGTGCTGTTTGTAGATGATTTAATGCTTTATCTTCAGCAACGATATCCCGATTTGCAGCATGGCGACATAGAAGAAATTATCAACCGTTTGCGCCACGTGAGCGGTCAAACCCATTTCGAGCTACTCCGTAATACTTACTATCTTGTGCGTGATGGATTTCGTTATATACGAAACCAAGATGGAGAAACATTCGATATAGAATTTGTTGATTTTGAAGCGCAAAATAAAAATAACATTTATCGGTGTGTCAATCAGTTTGAAGTAGGATATGGACAAAAAAATGACATTCGCATACCCGATGTGTTACTCTTCGTCAATGGTATTCCGCTTTGTGTCTTCGAACTTAAAAATCCAACAGACTTCAATGCAACTATTGCAGATGCATACGACCAAATACATATTCGATACAAAAGAGACATACCACATCTTTTGCGATATGCTCCACTCTCTTGTATCAGCGACGCCACAATAAACAACACAAAACTTGGAACAACCTACACACCATATAATCACTACTATGTATGGAAGAAAGTAAACAATGAGGACGAGTCTGCCAAGCGAGGTACCGACCAAGTGAAAACCATAGTGGCAGGCGTGTATGAGCCGAATCGCTTTTTGGAGATTATTCGTGATTTCGTTTACTTCCCCGACAAAAAACATGATAAGGAAGAAGAGGTGGTGTGTCGTTATCCTCAATTTTTTGCGACCCGAATGCTAAAAGAGAGCGTACTAAAAGCACACTCTGCAAATAGCAGTAAAGGGGGTACTTACTTTGGTGCAACAGGGTGTGGTAAAACATATACAATGATGTTTTTGGCTCGTCAGCTATCATTACGTTGTAAGGAACTTGGTTCACCTACCATCGTTATGATTGTGGATAGAGATGACCTGCAAACTCAAGCAGGCAAATTATTCCTTCGTTCGGAGGAGTTTTTATCATTGGGAACAGCTAAAATAATTTCAGATAGAGAAGATCTTAAAAGAGAACTATCAATCAGAGAATCTGGAGGATTCTTTATCTGTACCATCCAAAAGTTCTGTGAACAGATAGGCGAACTTAATACTCGTAAAAACATTATCTGTTTTTCAGACGAGGCACATCGAACCCAAGTACGTTTGAATACGCAGTTAAAAGTAAAGAATCAAAAAGAAGAAGACAAAGGCAAAAAGGACAATCCTATAGGAGCATTTGTAACCAAGCCTTATGCTGAGCATTTGCGTAGCGCATTCCCAAATGCAACATTTGTTGGTTTTACAGGCACTCCAATAGATGAGACTATTCAGGTCTTCGGCGATCTTGTGGATAGTTATACGATGCAACAATCTGTTGATGATGAAATTACGGTTGAGCTAAAATATATCCCTCGAATAGCAAATGTTACTCTCGATAGTGAGAAGGTAAAAGAGATAGACGCCTACTACAAGCAATGTGCCGATGAGGGTGCAACGGAAGATGATGTAGCTGCCAGCAAAAAAGCAATGAGTGCAATGGAGGTGATTCTTGGCGATGACGAGCGATTAGATCGCCTTGCAAAGGATATTATAGAGCACTACAGCAATGCTTGCGAAAACAACCCCGATGTAGTACAAAAAGCAATGATTGTATGCAGCAAGCGTAAAATTGCATACAAATTACTCCAAAAGTTTAAAAAGCAAAAGCCTGAATGGTTCGAAGAGAAGAAGTCGCCAGACGACAGTAAATTAACTGCTGAAGAGTTAAAGGAACTCTCTCCAATGCCAACAATAGCAATGGTTGCTACACGTGCCCCAAATGACTCAGCAGATATGTATAACTACCTAGGTGATAAAGCACGAAGTAAAAAGCTTGATGATGCATTCAAAATGGAAAATTCAAATTTCCGCATCGTTATTGTTGTCGATATGTGGATTACAGGCTTTGATGTTCCATGTCTATCATTCCTCTATAACGACAAACCACTGCAAAAACAAACTCTTATTCAAACAATTAGTCGGGTCAACCGGAAATACGAGGGGAAAGAGTTCGGATATATTATTGACTATATCGGTATTCGCGACAATATGATGGAGGCAATGCGTAAGTTTGGAGGTGAAACATTTGGCCCAAGCGAAGATGATGTTCAACAAGCATTAGAGGCTCTAATAATTGAGTTGAAAATACTCAGCGATGTATTTGTTGACTTTGACATAACGCCATTTACTGATTCACAAACAACTCCATTAGAAAGATTAGAGTGCCTGTCTTCGGCAGCCGACTACATAATTACATTGACCGAGCAACTAAATCTTAGCAATGAAAAAGATAAGCCAAAAACCGTTAGCGTGAAAACATTCTTCTTGGCTCATGTGAAGCGATTAAGGACAGCTTATGACATTTGTCAGCCATCGAATGTGCTCACGAACGAGCAACTCTCCTTGTCGCAGTGCTTTATGGCGGTGGCATCTTACATTAGAAAGACTTCTGGCGAGAAACACGATGCAGAAAGCATGAACCGTGTGGTTGAAAAAATGGTTGCGGAAGCCTTGAAATGCAATTCGGTGGTAAGTATTCTACAAACCGATGTAGAAGAGAATATATTTAGTCCTGAGTTTGTGGAACAGTTGGATAACATAAAACTACCAGCCACCAAACTTGAAGTTTTGATTAAAATGCTTCGTAAATCAATCAAAGAATACAAGGATACAAATAAAATAGCAGCTGAAAAATATGAAGAGTTATTGAATAAAACTCTCGAAGAATATCATAATAGAAGAGAGAGGTTATCATCTACAGAAGCCACTGCAACACAAGCAGAAGCAGTAGATTCAATTATTAGAAATGCTACTCAACAGGCTTTGGATATACTCTCAAAATTAGGGGAAGACAAAGATAGTTTTAGACAACTGGGATTGACTTTCGAGGAAAAAGCTTTCTATGATATTCTTATGCATCTACGAGACAAGTATAACTTTGAGTATGGTGAAGATAAAAAGGTGGGTAGCTTGATTATTAACGACAAATGTAAACTCTTAGCTCAGAAAATCAAAGAGCTGATCGATGTGCAATCATCGTTTACGGATTGGCTCAACAATAACAACGTAAGAGCAGACCTGAACCAAAAGATATTCTTCTGTTTGGTAAAAAATGGTTATCCACCGCAACATAACGATGAAGTGTTCGATCAAGTAATGGAACAGGTGGAAAATTTCAAATACAAAAAATAAAATAGAATATTATGGCAATTTACGGAATAGGTGCAAATTATAACAACGTAGACGTATCACAAGATTTTATAAAAAAGGGTATAGCTTGTGTTGGCTGGGATATTACAGATGCTCCTGAATTACATAAAATACTTCAAAGTATCAAGATTGGTGATATTTTCTATATTAAATCACATAGCCCATCCAATGGCTTGTACATAAAGGCTGTTGGTATAGTAACAGACAATACTCTGAAAAAAGAAGTTGAGGGAATAGGTGTTTCTGTTAGATGGATTTGGGATGGATGGCATCATTATGGAAAAGTACAAGATAAGTACAATGTAAGAAGTATTACTATTTATGAGGAGTACAATAAAGATATACAAGATTTAATTTTAAGTTTCATTTTTTCAAAAATGAAGTAGCAAATATTATTAGATGGAACATTTATCATTAAGATTAGCATGGCATAATGACGGCTGGAATGGTTGTGTATGCAAAGATCCTAAGAAAAATACTTATTGTATCGGAAATCAATCATTTCCGGGAACCTTAATTGCGGAGCAAAGAGATCTTGAGAGAGAATGTCAAATTGCGGGAACATCGTGTGCAAAATTGCAAGAAGTTATCGCTTGTTCTAATAGCATCAATGCTTTTGGCTTAGACACTATTAAAAACAGATCTATTCCCCCTACCTTTTTTAATAAAGATGCTGAAATATATTATTATGATATGCCTCCTGCAACAGCTTGTACATGGCCTTATGAAGCAATGTACAGTGACGAAGAGGATAAATATAATTACGATAAGAAATTAGAAAATGCTAAATCTTTCTTTGGCAAACTTATTCCGCAGAAGTCACTTGTTTTCTATTATGCAAATAAGAGTAATCCTTTTAGTGAAGATGATAATAAAAACTATGTATTAGTTGGAATTGGCAGATTAAAATCTGTAGGCGAGATAATGTATTATGAAAATACAGATCAGAGAGTAAAAGATACTTATGGGGGTGGATTTATTTGGCAGATGCCGATAACCTCAAATTATCCTAACGAAGGATTTAGAATCCCTTATCACAAATACTTGGATAATCCCGAAATTCTAAACAATTTATTGTATATACCTGAACAAAGCAATAATTTTAAATATGCAGCAAAACATATAAATGATGATGATGCTCTTATATATATCGAAAGACTTATTAGTATTGTACAATATTTAATCGATATAAAAGATACTACGGAAGATTGGAATGTTCGAAAAGCATGGTTGCAATCATTAATGGCCGAGCTATGGATAAGTCGAGGAGCATATCCCGGTTTACCAGCATTATTAGATTATTTAGAATGTAATGAGTTAATTTCCTATTATTTTGATGCATCAAAATTAAATGACTCTCAAACCGTCGCAGTTGATATATTAAATTTCTTGGAAGATAGGTCAGTAGAGACTATTGGTTCATTAGAAAAGCCAATATGCGACAAGTATCATAAAAACTGGGCTGTAAAATTAGTTACAGCCAAACATAAAGTATTAGCGAAGTTACTTGCTCGAATTTCGCTAAAGAAAGAACAAATAGAACACATACTTGATGACGCCAGAGCTCAAAATGGAATTACCTCATCGCTTTCTGATATTATTGATGACATTTATATATTATGCGAACAATATGTAGGTGACAATATTGGAGATGAAATAACCTTTAATAAAATAGATCATGGTGTGATTCCTTCTCCAAATATAGGATTAGAACCACTTTATGATAAAGATGACTGGAGAAGACTTCGAGCATTAATAGTAGGTGTATTAAAATATGAAACAATACACTCTTTTATAGATCAGTCGACTGTATTAGAACGTGTAAATCATAAGTTGCAATTTTTGCCTGATTGGAAAAAAGAAAATTTTAATGATGCTCATATTGAGTATGATAAAGTAAATTTAGAAAATTCAATTGTATTTAAGCAAAAGGAAAAGAGTATTTATCTTTATTTAAAGCAAGTATTTGAAGATGAACGATTAATCGAAGATAATCTTAAAGAATTATTGGGACGAGGGGATGTGAAATTATACAAACCTTTTCCCAAAGAAAGATGGAGAAATGAGCTTTTTGAAACAAAAAGCAATTTAGCTAAGAAAGTGTTAGAGGAATACGAAAAAGCTATAGAAGGACAAATTGATATTTGTTCTCAAATATTTAATAAAAGTTGTAGTGTAATAGCGGGTTCTGCTGGAACAGGAAAAACCACCATAATTAAAGCTATAATTAAAGCTATAAAATCAACATCTAATAATTCTGAGAGTATATGTTTATTAGCCCCTACAGGAAAAGCAGCAGATCGTATTCGCTATAAAACAGAAGAGCACGCAATCACTATCCATACATTCTTGACTCAAAATAAATGGCTCAATTATAACAATTGGACTCTAAAACATGCAGGAGGATTAAAGTGTGATAAGTATACTACTTATATCATTGACGAATCCTCAATGATTGATCTTAATTTAATGGCAGGGTTATTTAAAGCAATAGATTGGGATGTAATTAAAAGGCTCATTTTTGTTGGAGATCCTAATCAATTACCGCCAATAGGAAGGGGTAAAGTATTTGCAGAGGTGATAGATTATTTAAAAGAAGTTTATCCTGAAAATTATGGACGGTTGAGTATAAATCTCCGACAAATGGAAAATCGAGTATCTAATGCTGGGACAGGAATATTAGATTTGGCATCTATGTATATTAATGGTACTTCGGAGAATAATGATTTTGAGAGAGAAGATTTATTGAAAAAGATTCAAGAATCGGATGAAGAGGTATTCTCTGATTTAAGTATTATTCCATGGAATAATGTTGGGGAGCTGGAAGAAAAATTATCAGATAAGATTTTATCAGATTCAAACGAAGCAAATTTATTACAATACCAAATAATATCTCCATATAGAGGTGAATTTTATGGTACGGACTATATTAACAGTTTTGTTCAGCAGCTATCGAATAAAGAGAATTTAGAGCGATACAGATCTGTAGCAGGAATAACTGCAGGGGATAAAATTATTCAAATAAGAAATAGAGCTAATTCCGATGCATATAAAGATAAAGCAAGAAATAAAGTAGAAGTTTTTAATGGAGAGCTTGGACTTGCCTCGTTTTGTAATTATAAAACTAAAACGTTATCTGTTCATTTTGAGCAAAAAAAGAATAATGTAATTGATATAAAAGGAGATATGAATGTTGAAAATAATATTGAATTGGGATATGCCATATCTGTGCATAAATCTCAAGGAAGTGAATTTTCAAAAACGTACTTCATATTACCTAAATCAAAACAATCCTTATTATCTTCTGAATTATTATACACAGGAATTACTAGAGCACAGAAGCACTTAACGATATTTATTGAAGGCGATTTTAGAACTCTGTTTTCTATGATGCGCCCAGAAAGAGCAAGGTTGAAATTTATTAATTCTTCCGTATTTAACTTTAACCCTATATGTAATGATATTCTAAACATGGGCAGTTGGTACGAGGAAGGAAAAATACATGCTACCTTATCAGAATACTTTGTTCGTTCAAAATCTGAGGTAATCATTGCCAATTTATTATTCGAAAATGGATTTGAATCATTTAAGTATGAAGAGCCGCTTTTTGCTAATGATGGAAGCTTTTATTTACCAGACTTCACAATAAATTGGAAAGGAAAAACATTTTATTGGGAGCACTTAGGTATGATTAATTCTGAGTACGAACGGAAATGGAATATCAAAGAAAAATGGTATAACAAGCATTTCCCTGATCAACTAATTACAACAATAGAAGGGAATGATGTAACTCTTCAGGCAAAAGAACTTATTCAAAAAATAAAAAGGGATGAAATTTAACTCATTGATTCTTTTTTAATAATTTTAGTATCAAGGTTTATTTATATATGAAGCCAATAATAATTTAATTATGAAAACTAAAAAGAAATTCCCGTCATATAATATTGATTCTCCAAAATATCAATCATTATTGATACTGTATGACAATCTAGCTTATCAAGATGCTGCATTTCTAGCAAATCAAATTATTATTGAATCTTTTAATGATTATATTGTTAATAAGGGAATTGACGGAAAGCTTTTAATTTGTCAGCAGGCATCTCTTCATAAGATAAGTGCTGGAACCGATGATTTAGAAAGAATTCGGGAAATGATGGCGGAATTATATATTGTTCAAACTTATAATATTGCAGAATTGTTTTTTAAAGAATTCAACAAAGAATACCAAGCTATTCATAAAATTAAAGCATGGAAAACCACTAAAAGAATAGGGAACTCTGATAAAAATCTAGATCCACTCAATCAACTTCTAAATAATATTGATAAATCAAAAAAAAAGAACTTTGAAGAGCTTCCATAATATTTACTTGCTGATTACTATAGGTTGTTAAGAAATGGATATGTACATCGTGAAATAAAGAAATCTACTTCTCTGAAAAAAACTTCAGAATACTTTTCGAAGTATATAATTGAACTTCAATATTATTTTGACCAATACTACAAAAATTTACCTGAAACTGGTGCGCCTGCTCCCAATAATCCAGAGTCTATTACATTTCAAGATTTTATACTTTATTCAAGAGCCTTAAGAGGTTTGGCTAATTATCTGAATGAATTGTGCGCTTTTACAATCGAACAGGCTTTTGAACTAGCTGAAAATGATCCTAAATTTTTAATACACCACGTAAAATAAATTATCGTTTGTTTCCTGATAAAAAGAATCGATTGGATATGTTTTTAATAAGATATTATAAATCTCATTTCGGAATGTCATCATCTCAAATAAATAGTTTTATAAGACTATTTTATGAAAAATATTAATTGTAGGATATGATTATTCAATTCCCTGGGTCTCAATCTGGGTCTCAATTTCGCAGTACATGGTGATACATCATTCTACGGCAGTAATCAACTCTCTTTTTTATCAATCAAATCACATACGTCATTGTGTGTCGTAGTATTCTACTGTGAAGTGGATTTAGTGACCGCCAGGAACCTCAAAACGAACAAAATGCCCTGAGTAGAAATACTCGGGGCATTTGTTGTTTATTGACCTTCAGTAACTTAGCTACCCTGCCATTTGGGTCGAAAATCGTGCGAGTGTAGACCGAATGTAGTCCGAGCCTCCTAAAACGGGTCAGTCTGAAAACCCTGTGGGTATGTTAAATTTACACTGTTAGTTTGCATAATCTAAAAATAAAGAATGGTATATCTCCGACTCCCCTAAACTGTGCCCTGAACGCTTTAATTTTTGCATTGAATGATTCTGCAAATGCATTTGTTTCCCTGT
>ERZ857951.72-NODE-72-length-126144-cov-23.766816_pt1 | contig 126144 bp, 130 predicted proteins | sample MGYA00519759_ERZ857951 | MGnify/ENA primary metagenome ERZ857951 (study PRJEB31778, sample SAMEA3449377) | human gut metagenome | biome: human gut; feature: human-associated habitat; material: faeces | place: United Kingdom | collected 2010/2012 ...
TCACGGTTTATGGACCTACCGATCCGGGATTAATTGGTGGGTATGGGAAGAATCAGATGGTTTGTAGGGCTCCGGGGAATGAGTTGTCTCAATTGACAGCAAATGCTGTTAAGCGGTTCATTGAAGAAAACGCTGCCATGATTTAAATTACAACTCTTTAATAGATAATTTTGAAATAAAATCAGCTTCCTTGCTGATTTTATTTCACATATTCATTACTTCTCTAATAAACATTGGTCCGATTGTGCTTTAAAATAAGCACAAAGCAATATTATGGTGATAAACACAGCAGTCGGAACCGGTTTAGAAAAGAGTATTACATCACTTAGTCCTACTACCAGTAGTGAAAAAAGCAAGATTAAAATATAAGGTTCTTTAGCAGTTCTTAAGGCATATATAAGTATTGCTGAAAATGCTAAAATTGTTAATACAACTCCAGGAATACCACGCGTTGATAACGTATCTATGAGATCGTTATGCAAATGAGAATCTACATAGGGTAAAGCGCCACTCAATCTAGGCTCTTTTTCTTCTAGTTCATGTATTTTTTCCGCACGTTTTTCCAGTGATTGTCCTATTGGAGAATATGTTTTTAAGCCAACTTCATACATTGCCAGACGGGCACCGACTGAAGTTCTGGTGTTATCATGCGAATAATTAACTAAATCGTTATTTAAGTCATTCATTCTCATAAGCAATGTATCTTTAAAAGAAAATACACCTGCTAATAATGCAATCGTAATAAAACAATATAACTTATAATTAATTCGCTTATTAATATAACTATCCATTATGATTAATATTAACGCAAAGAATGGAAACACTAATATGGCTGCACGCGTCTCAGTTACTATGACAGCACATAAACTAAGCATGAAGTTAATTGTATATAATGTTGTTTTATGTCTTAAGTCGGATTTTAAAATGAGAATTGATGCCAGTAAAGAAGGAAAAAGGATGATGTAGCCTGCTGTTGTAGCGTGGGAAGCTGATAATGCAACACGGTCGACGTTTAAATAGAAATGTTGCCACATGGCATGCGCAAAAAAAAGTAACTGCGTTGCCAGGGATGCGAACAGAATTAGTTTCCCAAATTTTATTTTTGTTCTCATCTCATTTTTAGCAAAAAGAACTAAGAAAATAAAAGCGCTACACAAGGCAATTTTTCCAGTTTCCATTGGGCCACGATATGCATTGGTATAAACAGAGCCTGAAATTTTATAATGTGAATACCAGATGATATTTACGATACCCAAAAGACATAATGAGATGAAAATTAACAAAGTAGGATTATTAGTTATTGTTTTTTTTGGTGTCACAAGAAAATACAATGCAGATATAATTCCAGCTGCATGAAGAAACTTTGTTGCAACATCATCCCATAAAGACAAAGTCATTAAAGAAAAAATACATAATATGAGAATTAAAGACTTTATACCAGAATTAATTTCATTCCAACAAAACGACATATAGTTTCAACCTATGCTACGAGAATGGGTTATTTAATGCAAGATCTAACGTTTATTCTTTTTTCTATTTACCAGTCTTACCATCCTCCAGATAATATAATTTTTTGATGCTAATATTTTTGCTCGTCTCTTATCTCTCTTGCCAGGAAGATTACAATCTTTTAATTCTTTTTCATTGCTTTCAACTAATTGATTCAATTGTTTAAAATCACCATTAAGTAGAACATTCCACAAATAACGAGTTTTATGATAAGCTCTATTTTGACTCAATAATGTATGAATTTCTTCTTTCCGGTTACCTTTGTATAACTGCATCACAGAAGAGTAGATTTTTTCGTGCGCAAATGACTCATGTCGATAATGAGTGATGGTTCTACATGAGTTCATTAAGGAATTTTCTCTATAGTTATGCTTATACATATAATATGGAACCGCATACATATCGCATGTAATTAGCAGTCGATAGATAAAATCCAGATCTTCTCCTAGTCGTAAATCTTCATCAAAAAAAAGATTATTCTCTTCCAGAAGTTGTTTTCTTATAAACAAGCACCCTATATGGAATCTAACCTTTTTATAAAAAAAGTCGAAAAGTAAAGATCCTTCATTAAACTCTGTATTTATAGGTGAGTAAGTAACACCATTTTTTATATGATGGCCATAAAGCCCACAATAAATGGCATCTCCTCCCGTCTCATGTTGTCTGGAATACATCTTCAGCAGATAGTTAGGATCTATCTCATCATCATCATCCATAAAACATATAAACTGTCCTTGCGCCTTGCGGATACCTGTATTCCTGGCAGACGAAACACCGCCATTTTCTTTATTGATAATAATTAATCGAGAGTGGGTTAACCCATACTCTCTCAAAACGTTTGATGTGTTGTCTTTAGAACCATCATTAACAATAACAATTTCAAAATTTGGGTAAGTTTGTTTTTCTAATTTCGTTAGAGTTTCAGTAATGTAATCAGATGAATTATACGTCGGTATTATTATGGATACTAAAGGGTAATCATTGCTCATCGTGTTCTCTTGCCTGAACTAATAAAATATGATAGTACTCATCCTTAATTATTATTGTAACTCAGACATCCATGATTTTTATTATTACCCAAATAGTTTTCTTTTATACTTATTTAATTTAAATTTAATGAAGTAAATAAAAGCGTTAAACGTATCACCATTTTTCTTTGCATGTTGATATTTCACTTGATACTGCTTTTCATTCGTGGCTGGAATAAACGCCACATCATTCCAGCAAGAAGCCTGATAAGCCTCATTAAAATAGTTCTGGCAGGGATAATTCGTCCAGTCGTTCCAGGGCTTCGTTACGCCAACATAATGAATCAGCTTAGTATCATCGGTAATGGTCTTTTTATAATCTTCATCGCTTTTATTTTTTAACTCATAATCGATGCCATAAAAGCAATCATAATCGCCGCTAATAAAAATACAATGACCAAAAAACAGAATATTTAAAATATCCTGATCAAGGCATTTATACTTCGTGTGCTGCGGGTCACTTGCCAGCATAGCAATGGCTTTATTCATAAAATCATTTTTCGCCCATGCTTCAAGCTGCAGATATACTACACCGGCGTTGAAATAATTCCCTGGAAGTCCCTCTATAGCCAGACGCTTCGCTGGTTTTTCCTGCATAAAAGGCACATCTTTAATAACAGCTGCAAACTTATCCCCATCAAAATTAATATCAAGCAATCCAGCTAATGAGCCTTTACAGATGACATCAGCATCGATATATAACAGATTTTCAATAGTTTCACTCAGATACTGGAACGCAACTAAACGGAAGAATGTTGCATAAGACCACTGTTTCAGGCTGGGGAAGATATCAATAAAGGCATTGGAGACTTTATAAATTCTTACTTCAACGTTAGTATTTTTGCTGGTAAAAGCATTAACACGTTGTAGATAATCTTCATCAATGTAGTCGGTAAAGAGATGAAACTTAACCGCAAGGTCCGGGTTATGCATAACAACTGATTGCATAGATACTGCCGCACCAAATAAAAAGTTACGGTCAATACCGTAAGCGATATTTAACACACGATCGGTGTTAGCAATTTCCCCAGAGACAGCGACTTCAGTAATACTCTCAGCTAATAAATCCATGTTGGTTCCGTTTTGACTGTGTGGTTTACGCTTTGCCTTTTAATTTTTTAATAAATTTGCGTAGTTTGGTTCTGTAGATTACTGAATAGTAGCCATAATCTTTTATTTCGTTGGCAATACCCAGGTGACGTTCCATGGCCAGACGATCACGAGCTTTACGCTCTGCCGTACAGCTTTTACCGGATAGGTCAATTATCCTGACACCATCTTTACTAACGATAAAATTACCCCGGTGTGGGTCGCCCGATAGCATATTTAAGGCATGCAATTTTTCCATTGAAGCCTTAATTTCTGCTTTAACATTTTCTGGAATAATCGGCATATCATTGAGCTCTACGCCCTCGACATACTCGATAAGCATAATAAAAACACTGGCATAGTTGAAAATTTTACGCTCAGCCAGAAAATAAAAATCATTAGGAAAAGTAAGACCTGCACTTCTGACACGATCGGTTTCAACGATCAAATTCTGATAGTAGTCACCTTTTACAAAAGATTTTAAAAAACGTTCATTCCTTTTCGTTTTCGGGGCAAAGACTTTAAAAACATAGCGACCATATTTCGTATCAATCAATGATACTTTGGTATCATCAATATTACGTAATACTTTTACTGTTTTAAAATTATAGGCCAGTATTTCATCAAAGATTTCTTTATATTTATTATCATTATCTTTGTAATAAAATGAGAAGCCGCGATAGCGTATACTTGTAATCATAAGAGTAATTTATTTCTTAAGCTTGTACTTAATTAATGAAGTTATGCCTTTTATATACTCACCATGGGCAAACAGATGCTTATATTGTTTCTGCATTTCTGCAACAGTCCGCGCCTCTTTAAGAGGATATTTCTTCCAGGGAGATTGTTCACGCGCGATATTAAAGTATGATGCAGACGGATATCCAGCCCAGCTATGCCATGGTTTAGTTATCCCTGTATAGTGAATCAACACTGTTTTATCGGTAATGGTTTGCTGATACTTTCGATGACTACGATCATAAAGTTCGTTTTTCAGGGTATAAATAGTATCAAAATCCTTCGCAAGGTAGATATTATTCATATTAAATGCGATATTCAACGCATCCTGATCTAAATATTTAAGAGAGCCATATTTAGTTTCCCCTCGTAAAAGTTTGAGTAAATACGGTGTCAAATTTGCTTCATGCCATTTTTTAAGATTGACATAGATAACGCCTGCATTGAAATAACGTCCATTCATTTCGGGAATGTTGAGGCGTTTTGCACATGCCGCCTGAGTACTATCATTGTCAGGAATGACCGCAGCAAACTCATCTTTAAATATAATTTCTGTGAGAGGTTTCAGGCTTCCTTTACAAACAACATCGGCATCCAGATACAGCAGTGTGGAAATACTTTCACTCAGATATTCAAAAGACAATACCCTGAAGTATGTCGCGTACGACCAAAACTGTGACGTCGGCAGATCAGCAAAGTATTTGGGGTCAATTAAATATACAATAATTGAGGTATTAAATTGTTTTGCTGTTTCATTAAATGACTTTAAATAATCATCATCCACATAATCAGTGAAAACATGAAAGACAAAATTAACATCTGAATTATTAATCAAAACGGAAGAAATTGAAACGCCAGCACCATACAAAAAATTCTTATCGATACCGTAGGAAACATTTAGCTCTGGGGCGTTTTCTTTTTTATTATCTGCTAAATACGAAAACCGTTCTTTTATAAATTCATTCATTTAACTTTTCTCAATTTCATTTTATTATCTTTAAATAAAAATAATAAATATAATTCATTATCCCGTTAATTGGTTTATTTTGTTTAAAATTATGCTTGGCGCAATAACGAGCATAGTTTGAGTTAACTGGCCGCATTAACGTTTCATTTTTCCAGGGCGATGCTTCTTTGGCTTTGATAAAAGGTTGCGCACTTGGATAACCGGCCCAGTAATGCCAGGGTTTTGTCGGGCCGACATAATGAATTAATACGGTTTCATCATTAATTGGACAAACAAATGATTTTTTTAATTCATAATTTAAACTAAATTGCGTATTGTATTTAGCATCAATGAATTTAACTTTCCCTAACAGGATAAGATTAAGAATATCTTGATCCATATAGGTTAAACGGGAAACGATGGCTTTATCAGCAAGCATCGACATCGCTTTAGCAGAAACGGACTCCTGCGCCCACGCTAGTGTATTAATTAACAGGACACCTGAATTAAAGTAACCCTTTTCAAGTTCATTACACTGCAGACTTTGACCCCGTAACGACCACCAGTTAGCATCGCGTTCAGTAACAACAGCAGCAACGTTATTGGCAAGATCCATTGTTATCAGCGGCTTTAAGTTTCCCTGACAGGCGATATCAGCATCCAGGTAAAGGATCTTATCTTGTTGATCAATAAAGTAATCTGCAATTACAAAACGGAAATACATGGCAATAGACCAATTTTTGGTCGTCGGTAATGCCTTAAGCCGTTCACAATTTACTAGATGGATCTGGATACAGGTACGATAGCTATTCGCCAATTGGGCTAAACGCTGGATATCGGCTTCAGGGATATCATCAATAAAAACGTGGAAAACAAAACTCACGTCGTTGTTATGTAACAAAACTGACGTGATTGAAACACCACAACCAAAAAGAAAGTTTTTATCAATGCCATAAGCAACATGGAATGATGATGCCACTGACGCCGCTGGCCTTTCATCGAAGATGATTGTCTTATTGATCATCTCTTGTGGATTAAAATAGTGGGCACTCATATTTCTCTCCGGAAATTACAACGATTTTCGAATCGTTCTTTCCCTGATTTTTGTGGCTTTTGCTTCTGCTTGCGACAGCAGTCCTTGTTCCTGCTTGAGAATGTCTTTAAGCGGGGCGGCAAAATACACTTTCATAAACCGCCAGATATCCCGCTGAGTCAGGCCGATATTCATCGATGAAAAATAAAGCCCAATAAGATCTTTATCGCGCCAACGACGTGGAACGCGCGTGCGAAGCTGCGCCCGGTGCAGGTCAATTACCGAAATTTTTAACTCCTCTTCCTTACCGGAAAAAGGCAAGTGCAGCAGGAAATGACAGATATAACAGTCACGGTGGTTAATGCCCGCAGCATGCATATCGCGCACCATCGTCGCGACACGCTTAATAAGCATACGCTTTACGCGAACATCTGGAGGGTTAGTCGCCCAGTCAGCACAGTAATCTTCCAGACTTATGGTTGGTGTCAGATCTTCGGTAATAATAAATGAAGTTCTGGTCAGCGGATTCATGCCTTTTTCGCCAAATGCCACCCCATACATAGTATCAACGCCGACATCCCGCAGTCGATGAATCGCATTCCATTCGCGGTCTGCGCCTAATACTGGCATCCGCAATGAGAGTAAATTTTTGATTATCTCTTTCAGGGTCGTGCCGCGATGCCATTTGAGAAAATAGCTTTTGCCCGCCATTTCAAAGCGCAGAGTACGGCGAGTTTCCAGTTCACGAAATACCTCACCCTGCAAGGTTTTAACTTCCTCAAAAGGATCTTTGCCGCGCCATAACGTGGCAAACGGCTCTTTAAGTTCAACCATCCAGACCACCCGTTATGATATCCGCCGCTTTCTCTGGCAGACTGTATAAATCTTGTGTATCAGCATAATGTCGCGCATTTTCCGCCCAGGCCTGGCGCAATGAAGATTGCGTTAACGCTTTGCGTAAAATCTCATTCAATGTTTCCTGGCGGAATGGCTCAACAATAGCCTCGCCGCAATTAGCGTCGACAATATAATGCGCATAGCCACAAACGGCAGTTGTTAGTACCGGTAATCCTGCAGTAATCGCTTCCAGCAGCACAATTCCCGCCGCTTCCTGGTAGGCAGGATGCAGTAATAAATCCGCCGCCGCCATTAATTCCGCGACATCGTTGCGCCCCGAGAAGAAGTGAACATTACTGCGCACGCCGCGTTTTTCTGCCAGCGCCTCAAATTTTCGCGGTTTATCCTGCCCAACAACATATAGCAATGTGTTGTGGCGCAGCGAATCCGGTAACGAAGCAAGTGCTTCAATGGAACGATCGACACCTTTACGCGTGAAGTCTGAACCGACCTGCAACAATAAATATTGTTGTTCGGTTATTCCATTCTTCTTACGGAAGATTTCACGGCTATTGGCTGGCTGCTGGCTATATTTACGATCAGGATAAATCCCCGGTGGCAGAATATGAAAACGCTCCGCTTCAGTCTGATAATGTTTCTGGAAATCGGCGATTTGCTTATCTGTCAGCATCAGCAGCTGTGTCGGCTTGCCCTGTTCGAAGGTTGCCCGCTCAAAGGCGGCATAATGGCGATAACGTGACGTCAGGCGATAGAAAAAGCCTTTTTCCTGCGCTACTTTCTCGGCATAACAAACATCAGCGGCATAATAAACGTCCAGCCCCGGCATTTTGTTGAATCCAACGACTTTATCGACGGGATGTTCGCGTAAATGTTTTTGCACCCAGGCAAAATACTCCGCATTGCGCCCGTGATTGGTATGCGATTTAACCGGCACTTTGATCAGTTCAAATACATCAGGACATTCGCCTTCCCACGACTGAGCATAAACCCGAACATGATGACCTCGGGCGGCGACTGTCTGAGCAATACGCATAAAATCGCGCTGCAAACCGCCAAAAGGAAAATATTTATACAAACAAAAAGCAACGATCATAACGACGTACCTGTCGTGGAGGAGGGCAGTAATTTATCGACAGCAGCAATGACATCTGCCGCCGGAATAACCGAAAGATACATCTCATTTCGGTCACGCTGATCGCGCGTTGGCATTTCCCGGTAATCTCCCGCCCAGAATTGAATCATGTTATTTGACCAGGGACGCCAGAAAATATGGTCTGTCGCACCAAACAGCGATATCAGCGGCGTATTAACTGCAGCGGCAATATGCGCCGGTGCGGAATCAACGCCAATAAACAGCTGCGCATGATCGATTAACGCACCAAGTTCCGGGAAGGTCACCTTTCCAGCCAGCGCCGTTACTGGTGGCGTCTGGCATCCCTGCGCAATTTCATTGACGCAGGCCAGATCGTCTTTATCTGGGCCGGACGTCAGAACGACTTCATAACCACGAGCATGTAAGGTATCAATCACAGCGGAAAACTTGGCGTTGTCCCAGCATTTGAAGATTTGCCGCGCCGTAGGTTGGATAACCACATAATTTTGTCCAACACCAGCGTGATCAAGTTCGCGACGCATACGTTTCCAGCTTGCAGGCGGGTAACTCATGGTTGTCTGCTTCACCAACGAATCAAGTCCCAATGGTGTCAGCACGGATAAGTTACTTTCCACCACATTTCCACCCTGCAACGGCACCAAATGGGTGAAACATTTACGCCAAAAAGCAGACTGCCGATGATGATAATCCTGGGAAATTTTCACACGAGCATTTAATAAGCGAACCAGTATAGCAACCATCCATTGATCGGTAAGATTGACGATAAGGTCATACTTATTGGCACGTAATACCTTGATGAGATGAAAAAAGTTGGCAATTTTTTCTGAGGCTTTTGCTTTTTTATTTTTTATGCCGTAGAGCGCGTTAATCTCTGGATTTTCAGACAGGATCGGGATGGTGTCCTGATAAAGCAGCACATCGATTTTTGCGTCAGGGTAATTTTTTTTCAGCGAACTAATGACGGGAGTAGTTAATAACATATCCCCATGAAAACGCATCTTAATGAGCAAAATTCTTCGAAATGGCTTATCCACAAGTAACTCTTTTTGTTGAGATTATCCGATTAAGGTGAAGCAGAAAAAGCACGCTACCGCCCCAGGCTCAACAGCTACCTGAATACTGATACCGCACTGATATTGACGCGCTAGTGTATCACTTCTTTCGCGGCAATCCGACCCGAATGATTTTTAAGCACATTGTTGATTTTCAATAAAGAAATCAATCAAATAAAATCATTAGCAACCATATTCTTTCACTGTTGCTCTGCGATTCCTTCCTGCACGTACAGCAGAAATCAATGAATCGCATAAAAATACAAAAAAAGTATAGATGTTCAGCAAGAATTGGCGGGTAAATTGCTATTTAAGTCAAAAACGGGAAAAGTAATGGTAAAGCCACAGCTAAATACATAGAATCCCCAGCACATCCATAAGTCAGCTATTTACTATGCTCGAATTGCTTTACACCGCCCTTCTCTACCTTATTCAGCCGCTGATCTGGATACGGCTCTGGGTGCGCGGACGTAAGGCTCCGGCCTATCGAAAACGCTGGGGTGAACGTTACGGTTTTTACCGCCATCCGCTAAAACCAGGCGGCATTATGCTGCACTCCGTCTCCGTCGGTGAAACTCTGGCGGCGATCCCGTTGGTGCGCGCGCTGCGTCATCGTTATCCTGATTTACCGATTACCGTTACAACCATGACGCCAACCGGTTCGGAGCGCGTACAATCGGCTTTCGGGAAGGATGTTCAGCACGTTTATCTGCCGTATGACCTGCCCGATGCGCTCAACCGTTTCCTGAATAAAGTCGACCCTAAACTGGTGTTGATTATGGAAACCGAACTATGGCCTAACCTGATTGCGGCGCTACATAAACGTAAAATTCCGCTGGTGATCGCTAACGCGCGACTCTCTGCCCGCTCGGCCGCAGGTTATGCCAAACTGGGTAAATTCGTCCGTCGCTTGCTGCGTCGTATTACGCTGATTGCCGCCCAAAATGAAGAAGATGGTGCACGTTTTGTGGCGCTGGGCGCAAAAAATAACCAGGTAACCGTTACCGGTAGCCTGAAATTCGATATTTCTGTAACGCCGCAGTTGGCTGCTAAAGCCGTGACGCTGCGCCGCCAGTGGGCACCACACCGCCCGGTATGGATTGCCACCAGCACTCACGAAGGCGAAGAGAGTGTGGTGATCGCCGCACATCAGGCATTGTTACAGCAATTCCCGAATTTATTGCTCATCCTGGTACCCCGTCATCCAGAACGCTTCCCGGATGCGATTAATCTTGTCCGCCAGGCTGGACTAAGCTATATCACACGCTCTTCAGGGGAAGTCCCCTCCACCAGCACGCAGGTTGTGGTGGGCGATACGATGGGCGAGTTGATGTTACTGTACGGCATTGCCGATCTCGCCTTTGTTGGCGGTTCACTGGTTGAACGTGGTGGGCATAATCCGCTGGAAGCTGCCGCACACGCTATTCCGGTATTGATGGGGCCGCATACTTTTAACTTTAAAGACATTTGCGCGCGGCTGGAGCAGGCAAGCGGGCTGATTACCGTTACCGATGCCACATCGCTTGCAAAAGAGGTTTCCTCTTTACTCACCGACGCCGATTACCGTAGTTTCTATGGCCGTCATGCCGTTGAAGTACTGTATCAAAACCAGGGCGCGCTACAGCGTCTGCTTCAACTGCTGGAACCTTACCTGCCACCGAAAACGCATTGAGGTTGTTATGCAAAAACGGGCGATTTATCCGGGTACTTTCGATCCCATTACCAATGGTCATATCGATATCGTGACGCGCGCCACGCAAATGTTCGATCACGTTATTCTGGCGATTGCCGCCAGCCCCAGTAAAAAACCGATGTTTACCCTGGAAGAGCGTGTGGAGCTGGCACAGCAGGCAACCGCGCATCTGGGGAACGTGGAAGTGGTCGGGTTTAGTGATTTGATGGCGAACTTCGCCCGTAATCAACACGCTACGGTGCTGATTCGTGGCCTGCGTGCGGTGGCGGATTTTGAATATGAAATGCAGCTGGCGCATATGAATCGCCACTTAATGCCGGAACTGGAAAGTGTGTTTCTGATGCCGTCGAAAGAGTGGTCGTTTATCTCTTCATCGTTGGTGAAAGAGGTGGCGCGCCATCAGGGCGATGTCACCCATTTCCTGCCGGAGAATGTCCATCAGGCGCTGATGGCGAAGTTAGCGTAGCGTTTATGCCGGATGGTATGCCATCCGGCGCGCATGAATTACTTCTGGCACTGCCGACAATAAAACGTTGCCCGCTGCGCATGTTTAGTCGCCACAATCGGCGTACCGCACACCCGACACGGCTCGCCTTTTCGCCCGTAAACCTGCAATTCCTGCGCGAAATAGCCCGGTTTACCATCACTTTGCAGAAAATCTTTCAGAGTTGTACCACCCTGCTCAATCGAACGCAGCAACACCGCTTTAATCACCCGAGCCAGCAATTTGCACTCCGCCAGCGACAGTGATGACGCCAGCCGATCCGGATGGATCCCCGCCGCAAACAGAGATTCGCTGGCATAGATATTCCCTACGCCTACCACCAGCTTGTTATCCATCAGCCACGGTTTGATCGCCGTTTTTTTCTTCGCGCACTTCTGATGCAGGTACTCACCGTTGAAATCGTCGCTAAGCGGCTCCGGTCCAAGATGGGCCAGCACATTATGCCCTTCCAGCTCTTTGGTCCACAGCCAGGCACCAAAGCGGCGCGGATCGGTGTAGCGCAGCACTTTGCCGTTGTTCATCACCAAATCCACATGGTCATGCTTTTCAGGGGGAAGTTCTTCTGGAAGGATGCGCAGGCTGCCAGACATCCCTAAATGAATGATAATCCAGCCCTCAGGCAGCTCCAGCAGCAGATATTTAGCCCGCCGCTGCACGCTAAGCACTGGTTGGTCGCTTAAACGGTAGATCTCTTCTGAAACCGGCCAGCGCAAGCGTCCGTTGCGCACCACTGCATGAAGAATGGTTGCACCAACGAGATGCGGTTCTATGCCGCGGCGGCTGGTTTCAACTTCGGGTAATTCAGGCATAGCATCTCCAGGAATGAACAGATGCAGTCAATATGGGGGCAAGCAGATAACAAAAAACCCCGCCGGAGCGAGGTTTTTTGTTACATCAAAGCGAGAATTATTTGATTTTCGCTTCTTTGTAGATCACGTGCTGGCGAACAACTGGATCGAATTTTTTCAGTTCCAGTTTTTCCGGCTTAGTACGTTTGTTCTTCGTAGTGGTATAGAAGTGACCAGTACCAGCAGAAGAAACCAGCTTGATTTTCTCACGAATACCTTTAGCCATGATTTATTTCCTCTAAGTACTTAGTACTTTTCGCCACGGGCACGCAGTTCAGCCAGAACTGTATCGATGCCTTTTTTATCGATTACACGCATACCTTTAGCAGATACGCGCAGGGTGACAAAACGCTTCTCGCTCTCAACCCAGAAACGGTGAGAGTGCAGGTTCGGCAGGAAACGGCGTTTAGTCGCGTTCAGTGCGTGGGAACGGTTGTTACCGGTCACCGGACGCTTGCCAGTAACTTGGCAGACTCGGGACATGTCTATTCTCCAAAAATCAAATTAGCTCGAGCTTCGTATGGGGTATTGGCGCCTCGTCAGGCTTTACAGCCCGGTCATCGCAGTTCTATGTGAACTCTCGATTGCCAGGCCCAAATGCCAAACCCGAGATTCTCAAAGGTGGCGTAGTATACGCTGACTCAGCGATGTGCTCAAGTCCCGAACAGACAAAGATCCCGAAGGATCGCGCATAGCGGGTTAAATCCAGCCGCGTTCGGCAAAAGAAACATACTCTCCACGCCCAATCACGATATGGTCGAGCACGCGTAAATCCATGAACTGACAACTCTTTATTATCCGTTCAGTAATGAGTTTATCCGCTTTACTGGGTTCAGCACAACCCGAAGGGTGATTATGTGCAAGGATCAGCGCCGAGGCGTTTATTTTTATCGCTTCGCGGATAATTTCCCGAGGATGGACTTCAACATGGTTTAGCGTGCCGGAAAAAAGACGGCTATGCGTTATAACCCGGTGTTGTGAGTCGAGAAAGATCACCATAAAGATCTCCCGCTCCTCACCCGTGAGCTGGCTTTGTAAAAATTCCCGCGTCATCTCCGGGCTGAGTAAAGGGCTTTCTTCACGCATCCGCACGTTGTAGTAACGCCGCGCCAGTTCAGCAATCCCCTTTAACTGGGCAAATTTCGCTACGCCAATTCCATGAACGCCACTAAATTGTTCATATTCAGAGGTTAACAAGCCATAAAGAGAGCCGAAATTCTCCAGCATCTCTTTTGCCAAGGTTAATACATCTTTACCGCGCGTTCCGGTACGCAGAAATAACGCCAGCAGCTCGACATCCGTTAAGGCGCTAATACCAAACTTCAGCATTTTTTCGCGCGGCATCAACAGCTGTGCATTGTTTTTCACCTTCACCTCCTTTGTGGTGCTCGCATCCTGTCATAGCCGTTCCGTTAAATCGACGGCCAGTTTTCAATCCTGGAAAGCGCCTCGCAAAGTGATTCTCAGGTGAAGGCACGACAACAAAAGTATTGTGATAAAATCGCCAACTTCTGGTGTCACCCAACAGGAAAAATCATCATGAGCCTGGCCGGTAAAAAAATCGTTCTCGGCGTTAGCGGCGGTATTGCTGCCTATAAAACCCCTGAACTGGTGCGTCGTTTGCGCGATCGCGGGGCCGACGTCCGCGTAGCCATGACCGAAGCGGCAAAAGCCTTTATCACCCCACTTAGCTTGCAGGCGGTTTCTGGTTATCCCGTTTCCGACAGTTTGCTGGACCCGGCAGCCGAAGCCGCTATGGGCCATATTGAGCTGGGTAAATGGGCTGATTTAGTGATTCTCGCCCCTGCCACGGCAGATTTGATTGCCCGTGTTGCTGCCGGAATGGCGAATGACCTGGTATCGACGATTTGTCTGGCTACACCTGCGCCTGTAGCCGTGCTCCCCGCCATGAACCAGCAGATGTACCGTGCCGCTGCCACGCAGCATAATTTAGAGGTGCTTGCTTCCCGTGGTTTGCTCATCTGGGGGCCAGACAGTGGCAGTCAGGCTTGTGGTGATATCGGTCCTGGGCGAATGCTCGATCCGTTAACCATTGTGGATATGGCGGTGGCGCATTTTTCGCCCGTCAACGACCTGAAACATCTGAACATTATGATTACCGCCGGTCCGACGCGTGAACCGCTCGATCCGGTGCGTTATATCTCTAATCACAGCTCCGGCAAGATGGGTTTTGCTATCGCCGCCGCCGCTGCCCGTCGTGGCGCGAACGTCACGCTGGTATCAGGTCCAGTTTCACTACCGACGCCACCGTTTGTTAAACGTGTTGATGTGATGACCGCGCTGGAAATGGAAGCCGCCGTGAATGCTTCTGTACAGCAGCAAAATATTTTTATCGGTTGCGCCGCCGTGGCGGATTATCGCGCAGCTACCGTGGCCCCAGAAAAAATCAAAAAGCAGGCCACGCAGGGTGATGAATTAACAATAAAAATGGTTAAAAACCCCGATATCGTCGCAGGCGTTGCCGCACTAAAAGACCATCGACCCTACGTCGTTGGATTTGCCGCCGAAACAAATAATGTGGAAGAATACGCCCGGCAAAAACGTATCCGTAAAAACCTTGATCTGATCTGCGCGAACGATGTTTCCCAGCCAACTCAAGGATTTAACAGCGACAACAACGCATTACACCTTTTCTGGCAGGACGGAGATAAAGTCTTACCGCTTGAGCGCAAAGAGCTCCTTGGCCAATTATTACTCGACGAGATCGTGACCCGTTATGATGAAAAAAATCGACGTTAAGATTCTGGACCCGCGCGTTGGGAAGGAATTTCCGCTCCCGACTTATGCCACCTCTGGCTCTGCCGGACTTGACCTGCGTGCCTGTCTCGACGACGCCGTAGAACTGGCTCCGGGTGACACTACGCTGGTTCCGACCGGGCTGGCGATTCATATTGCCGATCCTTCACTGGCGGCAATGATGCTGCCGCGCTCCGGATTGGGACATAAGCACGGTATCGTGCTTGGTAACCTGGTAGGATTGATCGATTCTGACTATCAGGGCCAGTTGATGATTTCCGTTTGGAACCGTGGTCAGGACAGCTTCACCATTCAACCTGGCGAACGCATCGCCCAGATGATTTTTGTTCCGGTAGTACAGGCTGAATTTAATCTGGTGGAAGATTTCGACGCCACCGACCGCGGTGAAGGCGGCTTTGGTCACTCTGGTCGTCAGTAACACATACGCATCCGAATAACGTCATAACATAGCCGCAAACATTTCGTTTGCGGTCATAGCGTGGGTGCCGCCTGGCAAGTGCTTATTTTCAGGGGTATTTTGTAACATGGCAGAAAAACAAACTGCGAAAAGGAACCGTCGCGAGGAAATACTTCAGTCTCTGGCGCTGATGCTGGAATCCAGCGATGGAAGCCAACGTATCACGACGGCAAAACTGGCCGCCTCTGTCGGCGTTTCCGAAGCGGCACTGTATCGCCACTTCCCCAGTAAGACCCGCATGTTCGATAGCCTGATTGAGTTTATCGAAGATAGCCTGATTACTCGCATCAACCTGATTCTGAAAGATGAGAAAGACACCACAGCGCGCCTGCGTCTGATTGTGTTGCTGCTTCTCGGTTTTGGTGAGCGTAATCCTGGCCTGACCCGCATCCTCACTGGTCATGCGCTGATGTTTGAACAGGATCGCCTGCAAGGGCGTATCAACCAGCTGTTCGAGCGTATTGAAGCGCAGCTGCGTCAGGTATTGCGTGAAAAGAGAATGCGTGAGGGTGAAGGTTACACCACCGATGAAACCCTGCTGGCAAGCCAGATCCTGGCCTTCTGTGAAGGTATGCTGTCACGTTTTGTCCGCAGCGAATTTAAATACCGCCCGACGGATGATTTTGACGCCCGCTGGCCGCTAATTGCCGCGCAGTTGCAGTAATATGACGCCGGATGACTTTTCATCCGGCGAGTTTCTTTAAACGCCAAACTCTTCGCGATAGGCCTTAACCGCCGCCAGATGTTCCGCCATTTCCGGCTTCTCTTCCAGATAGGCAATCAGATCTTTCAGGGTGATGATAGAGATCACTTTGCAGTTGTAATCACGCTCAACTTCCTGAATCGCCGAAATCTCGCCGCGCCCCCGTTCCTGACGATCAAGCGAAATCAATACGCCAGCAAGCGTCGCGCCATTAGCCTGAATAATCTCCATCGATTCGCGAATCGCCGTTCCGGCGGTGATCACATCATCTACCAGCATTACGCGTCCTTGTAACGCGCTACCAACCAGATTGCCGCCTTCACCGTGGTCTTTTGCCTCTTTGCGGTTAAAGCAGTACGGCAGGTCAAGGTCATGATGCTCCGCCAGCGCCACGGCGGTAGTGGTCGCAATCGGGATCCCTTTGTAAGCAGGGCCAAACAGCAGATCGAACTCAATGCCAGAATCCACCAATGCTTCAGCGTAAAAACGGCCTAACAGTGCCAGGTCGCGCCCGGTATTAAACAGCCCGGCGTTGAAGAAATAGGGGCTTTTGCGCCCGGATTTCAGCGTAAACTCGCCAAACTTTAACACCTGCTTGCTAAGCGCAAATTCAATAAACTGGCGCTGATATGGTTTCATGCCTTCGCTCCTCATCTTACTTTTCTACAGACAAAAAAAAGGCGACTCATCAGTCGCCTTAAAAATCAGTTTGCCAGCGCCGCCTTCTGCGTCGCTACAATGGATTCGATTCCCCCTCGGGCCAGCGCCAACAAGGTGAGTAGCTCTTCATGGGTGAACGGCTCGCCTTCTGCCGTCCCCTGCACTTCAATGATGCGCCCGTCTTCGGTCATCACTACGTTCATGTCGGTCTCTGCGGCTGAGTCTTCAACGTATTCCAGATCGCAAATTGCTTCACCGTTTACAATACCGACAGAAACTGCGGCTACCATCCCTTTCATCGGGTTGGTTTTCAGCTTGCCGTTTTCCACCAGCTTCTGTAGCGCATCTGCCAGCGCCACGCAGGCACCCGTAATCGACGCGGTACGCGTGCCACCATCAGCCTGAAGCACGTCGCAGTCCAGCGTAATGGTGAACTCACCCAGCGCTTTCAAATCTACTGCCGCGCGAAGAGCACGGGCGATCAGACGCTGGATTTCCATTGTGCGTCCACCCTGCTTACCTTTCGCCGCTTCACGAGCGTTACGGGTGTGGGTAGAACGTGGCAGCATGCCGTACTCTGCGGTGATCCAGCCCTGGCCCTGACCTTTCAGGAAGCGCGGCACGCCTTCTTCAATAGAGGCGGTACACAACACTTTGGTATCGCCAAATTCGACCAGCACCGAGCCTTCTGCATGTTTTGTATAGTTACGAGTCAGGGTAACGGGACGCACCTGATTATTGCTACGGCCTGCTGGACGCATATTGAAATCTCCGGCTTGAAACAAATGTGGCTGCGCATTATACGGACTTCCGGCGGTTATTCCTATCCTGACAAGGCATCGATGGCTATAATCCTTCCACCTCTCCTTTTATAAACAGGAACGTCTATGATCCGCAGTATGACCGCCTACGCCCGGCGTGAAATCAAGGGTGAATGGGGGAGCGCAACCTGGGAAATGCGCTCGGTAAACCAGCGTTATCTGGAAACTTACTTTCGTCTGCCGGAGCAGTTCCGTAGCCTTGAACCTGTCGTTCGTGAGCGTATTCGTTCTCGCCTGACGCGCGGTAAAGTGGAATGTACCCTGCGCTATGAGCCAGATGTTAGCGCACAAGGTGAGCTGATCCTCAACGAAAAACTGGCTAAACAGCTGGTAACTGCCGCGAACTGGGTAAAAATGCAGAGTGACGAAGGGGAAATCAACCCGGTTGATATTCTACGCTGGCCGGGCGTGATGGCAGCCCAGGAGCAGGATCTCGACGCGATTGCCGCTGAAATTCTCGCGGCGTTGGATGGTACGCTGGACGACTTTATCGTCGCGCGCGAAACCGAAGGTCAGGCGCTGAAAGCATTGATCGAGCAGCGTCTGGAAGGCGTCACCGCCGAAGTGGTCAAAGTCCGCTCCCATATGCCGGAAATCCTGCAATGGCAGCGTGAGCGTCTGGTCGCGAAGCTGGAAGATGCTCAGGTGCAACTGGAAAACAACCGTCTGGAGCAGGAACTGGTTCTGCTGGCACAACGAATTGACGTTGCCGAAGAACTGGATCGCCTCGAAGCGCATGTCAAAGAGACCTACAACATTCTGAAGAAAAAAGAAGCGGTTGGTCGTCGTCTGGATTTTATGATGCAGGAGTTCAACCGCGAGTCGAACACTCTTGCGTCGAAGTCTATCAATGCCGAAGTGACAAACTCCGCGATTGAGCTGAAAGTGTTGATTGAGCAGATGCGCGAGCAGATTCAGAATATCGAGTAAATTCTTTTAAAGTCCACTGAAATCCATAAGCCCATGTTAAATGGGCCTTTTTATTCAAATTATAGTCTATTGAAGACCATTTAAATTCATTAAAAACCACCAAAAAGTGGGGAGTAAAACGGGGAGCATTTTTGCTTTACTAGTCTCATCTGCCAGTTTATAACCATATACCCCCCACAACGATTTTCATCAGGATAGGTATATGACCTCACTCACGGTCAGGACGGTTCAGGCTCTCATCAAAGCAGGACAGCCAGGAAAGTATGGTGATGGTCGTGGTTTGTATCTTAAGATTCCATCGAAAGGTGAATCATACTGGATGCTTCGATACACAATCGGCTCTAAGAGACGAGAACTCACACTTGGCAAGGTATCTCATCTATCTCTGTCTGAGGTACGTAGCCTCGCTGAGGATACTCGAAGAAAAGTTGCCACCGGAGATGATCCTATTGCTGAACGGAAACTTAACCGACCTAAGCAAATCACAACGGTAGATGGATTGTTTGAAGACTGGCACAAAGACCTGGTTAGGCGGTTGAAGCATCCACAAATCCCAGAAAGGGTATACAAGAAGGATATTGCCCCTACTATTGGTCAACTTTCTTTGACGAAGATAACTCCCATTGATATCCGGTCAATTCTGCAAAAAATTACAGATAGCGGAAGGCCAACCATTTCAAACGATGCCCTACTCTACATGAAGCAACTATTTGACCACGGCATTAAGCTTGGGCTGCTTCAGAGCAACCCAGCAATGGCGTTCAAGGTCAATGATGCAGGTGGAATCGAAAAAAGCAGAGAAAGAGCATTAAGTCTGGAAGAAATTGGTCAGGTGTTTAAAGTTTTCAGAGAACACTCTGACAGCTTCTCTCGTGATAACTACCTTGCCTGTGCCCTGCTACTACTCCTTGCAGTTCGCAAAAGTGAACTAACCGAGGCTCCTTGGGCAGAATTCGATTTGGATGAGAAAAAATGGTCTTTACCAAAAGAAAGGAGCAAGTCAGGAGTGGGCATTGTGATTCCGCTACCACCACTGGCAATTGAAATACTAAAAGAGTTAAAGGTCAGAGCTTTTGGTTCTGATTATGTCTTTCCTAACCGCAGATCCAGTAAGAATCTACATATGGGAAAAGATACTCTCAACAGGGCGATAGCTAAACTATTCGGGGTCGAACCGGGTAAGAAGAAGCAACCACCTAATGTAATGGGAAATATTGAATATTTCACTGTCCATGACTTACGAAGGACTTGCAGAAGTTTACTTGCATCGCTGTCTGTTCCACCACATGTCGCAGAAAGATGTCTGAACCACAAGCTGAAGGGTGTAGAAGCGATTTATGACAGATATGATTATCTTGAAGAGAGATCTGAGGCTCTAAAAAGTATCTCCGTGAGTCTAGCTAGTTTTATCTAGAAAAATCAGTCTGTTAAAGCAATCAGGGATTCTCAAATGAGCTGTAAATTTATACAATGAAGCATCTAAAAAACACATGTATTTCATATGGTTATATGAAAACAAGATTTGTTAGAAAGAAAATAACTTGAGATACAAATTGTTGCAAAAATTTAATGGCTTAACCATTATGTCATTTTCAAAGTGATCTTGACCACCAAATCTCATCAGATATACTGTATGCATATACAGTTATACAGATGGGGGATAGAAGGAATGATTATGACTGCTCCTGTTGTATTGAACCATTGCCTGTATAAAATAGATATTACAGAGTCAAAAATTGAATTAATTCAACCAAATGATGATAGAGACTTTAAAGAATTCAGCAGAATTATACTGGATGAATTAATAAAAAATGATAAAAGTAAACAGTTTTCCTTTACGGATGAGAATGAATTAGTTGTTTCACACATCCGATCCATCGCCAAAAACGAGCTGCTTGATGAAATAAAGGACCTGAAAGAAAACTGGATATTGAGAACAGAGAGCATAGCCCAAAAGCTCTTAAATGAAGAAACTACCGCTCAAGCTAAAATAGCTGCAATGGATAAAAAAATTCAAAAAGGATCTTTATTAATTTTACATCTTGAACATGAAGGTGTAGTAAAATTCGTTTTACTTAAAATCGAAGTTGATTCCTTTTTTGATGAGGTAGATGCACGTATCCACAATGGATTACCACTTAACAAAAAAAGACTCCAAAAATCCTGTTTGATAACACTAGATCAAAATCTAAATGTCGCAGAATTACTTCTTTCAGATAGTAATCGTAGTATAAGAGAATATTGGTGGCATGGTTTTTTAAATTCAAGAGAAGTTATCAATGCTACCGTAAACACAATTGCAGCTTATGGTTCCATAAACACTATTTTAAAACAATCAGTTAAAAAACTATCGAAAGCCGATTATCTTTTCATGCGAAATGATGTCAATTCATACTTTAGAAATAACGATAGTTATGTTCATCAAGAGTTAGTTGAAAAACTAGAAAACCATAAGATCGAAAACGAAAAATTAAGTGAGAAATTTCCTGAAATCATCAACAAAATCCGAACATTACCAACCTCAGAGAAGGCTCCATTCGATACTCAATTTGATTTAGATCCAGAAGTAATTAAAAGCAAAATTAAGAGCACAATCGTGCTTGATGAAAATCTTGAATTAAGAATCAAAGGTGAAATAGTTAACTTAGAAGAACTCATAAAACCTGATATTGATGATCGTGGTAAATATATCAAAATATATTCAGATGCAGGATATGAGGCTTTCTCAAAGAAAGGAAATTAGTTAGATGCTAATAATAGAAGATATTGCGAATATATTTTTCGCATCAAGTATGACGAAAATAAACGAAGATTTTCTTCGCTGTGAAGCTGTTTATTCGTCAAAAACAAGATCAGATTTTATAGATGATTCTCAACTTGAAAAAATAAACTCTATTATTTGTGCGGAAAATTTAACCTATGATGTATCCATAAAATATGATCAGGAAACCATAGTAACTTGGAATCAGACGAGCACGACTACTAATGTTTATAATGAAATAAATGAACAACTTAGTTTTATTGACGATGATCCTTTGCTTGAAACTTGCATAAAAATACATAAATTAAATGCTGTAAAAAAAAATAATAAGTCTCATATATTTGTTTTTAAGAACTTCATTGAAGGTCCCCTTTCTGAACCTGATTTAAAGTTCATAAAATTTCTACAGTACTTCGATTTATCAAAGGTTATGATTTTCAAAGTTTGGGATGAACACATTGAATTTGGCACTGAAAACATCCGTTTCGAGCATATTTCAACCGGTTCAAACAATATTATAAATAGCTCTTCAAGAGAGCCAACCATAACTAAAAGAAATAAAACCTGCCATTTCACCAATGATTCACAATATAAATTTTTGCCAGAAGATTTCAAGCTTCAGGCATCTTGCCCAAACCCTGTCATTACTGATAAATTCAATAGGCTCATGTTAGTCTTTGTTTTAATTTACCTCTGCGATTACTCTGAGATAGTAGGGGAAGATGAACCATATCTTGATTATAAAATGAAAGGTTATCGCCTGATAAGTAATAGAATTAAGATTGATTCTTTAGTTACTTTATGTGCCGATGAACTCTACGGCATATATGAGTGGGTTTATAATCAGGGGAATTTTGTTGACAAAATTGGCTTAGCTAAAAATATAATCTCTATTCATATGACCGGAGATGATTTCACAACACTCAGCAAAGGTGTTTTACGATCCATTGAGTCTGGATATGATATATATCTTAAAGAAAATGTTAAGCAATACATTGAAATAAAGAATAAGATTTCTGAAATGCTAATATCACAGGCAGACAAGGCTTCAGAGATCACGAAAAACATGCTTGCCACACTAAAGACCAGTTTCTGGAGTCTAATATCATTTTTTATAACTGTTATTTTAGTGAAAATAGTCTCTGCTAAGACTGGAGATACAATTATATCAGGAGAGATAGTCATATTGATGGGCGTTTTTTTACTTTTTTCATTCGTCTATCTTTGGTTATCAGAATGTGAAGTCAATGAAGAAAAAAATCGACTCTTTGACAGATATACGACTATCAAAGATAGGTATAAAGATTTATTAAATGAAGATGACTTGAACAAAATAATAGATACCGATGCTCTGAAGTCAAAAGACGATTCTTATATTCAGAAAAGACGGAAAGTCTACCGCAGGGTTTGGATATCTTTTAATATAATAATGCTTTTGACTGTATTAGGCATGTATTTTTACAAAACGCCCTCACTTATTGAGTCAGTAATTCCGAAAGTCAAGAATCATCTTTCAGAGTTATTTAATCCCCATGAAAAAACAAATGACAAAGATCAAAATAAGAAGGAGAAATAAACGTGCCTCAAAAAATCGGAAAGTTTAATATAACCAAACTATGGTTGAAAGAAAAAATACTCCAAAAAATAACAAGGCCAATAGGACTAATATTTTTAGTCCCTGTGATAAGCACTATAGTTTATACTACTTTCAATGTCATCGCCGAAATACCCCGTTATGCAGAAAAGTACAATAAAGACCAGGTATTAGATAACATGCCAGATATAATAAGTGCTATGCCCGCTTTATCTGGAGGAATAATAATTACCCTATGGTACATTTATAGAGGAAAATCAGTAAAATCCTTAAATGATTTCTTTTTGTTTTCATCTGCAAGTTACGGATTATATTTGCTAATTTTTGATTACGCATCATACCTGCAATCAACTAACATCCAGGATTTCGCCACTAACATCAATCACCTCTTTTTTAAAATATGCCTTCTAGTTTCAACACTTGCTAAAGCACTTATAACATTTATAGAGTGTTTGAATGAAAGTCATAGAGAAACCAAACTCAAACATGAAAAAATAAATACTAAAGAAAATTCTGCTGAGCCATCTGCTGAGTTAGTAAAAATAGAGGAAGTAAATTCCAAATCAGAAGAACTGATTCATTATCATAAAGGATGGCTTATTATAATCTTCTTATTAGCAATTGCTATAGCAATGCTACCTCTCATTTTTTTATAGTCTTATTTTTTTGTGTTGGTGTTATTTTTACAAATGAAATAACCCAACCCAAAAAAATCATTAAGAAATAAAAATCCACCATAATGAGCAGACCTTTCATATCAGAATGAAAATTCAAAACAAGAAAATTTAGAACAAAAAATGAAATTATAAATGAAATTTTAATCATAGTACCTCCTAAAGATTTTATAGATACACTTATATTATATCCCAACACAAAGTCAATTGACTTAGAAAATATATTTTAAAAAAGCAAGGGCTAACTCATCGAAGCTACGCTTCTTTGAGTTCCCTTGTTTTTCGCTCTACGGTTGAAAAAGAAGATCCGGGTCAAATTCAAAATATTGACATATCACATTTTTGAAATATAAATGTACAAAGTGCTGCAACGGAATTGCTCACAATAAAAGTAATACAAAACCTAATATACGAAAAGGAGCTTCTATGAAAGAAACTATAGGATTACCATTCTGTAAGAAAAACAACAAAGTCCCAGCTAAATCATTGCGTACTCATTGTGTCAGCGCCCGATTCAACCATGAAGAACTACAGCTTCTCAACACGAAACGCGGTGATAAAAGCAAGGGAGAGTGGCTTCGCTTAGCGTCCCTGGATAAGCTTCCTTTGTCCGTTCCTGCCATCAACATAGAAGCCTGGAAATCTCTGAGCGAAATTTCACAGAAGCTGAACAAGCTTGTCGCTCATCTGGATAACAAAAGCCAGGGTAGCTCTCTGACGCAAACAGAACTATTCGCAGTGAAGCGCCAGATCTCTGAGCTTCGCATAAATCTTGTTGGTGCAGATCTATGGGGAGAAAGAAATGAATGAAAGGGATGCAAAAAATCAAAAGAGGAAAAACCTTTAACGGGCTAATTTCTTATTTATTAAAACCTGCTTCGCACCACAAATTAGATCCGAGTGTGGTTGGTGGCAATGTGATAGAAAGCTTCGCAGAAGCACTAAGTGCAGAGTTCAACGCTACGAAGCTCCTGCGCTCCGATGTCAGTAAACCTGTATGGCACAATTCTCTGCGTCTGCCTGCTGGTGAGAGTCTATCGATACAACGATGGAAGCTGTTAGCCGATGACTACATGAAGCGTATGGGCTTCTCTGAAACGCATCTACGTGCATACGTGCTTCATGATGATAAAGATGGCCAACATATCCATATAGTAGCAAGTCGCATAGATGCAACATCCGGGAAGCTCTACTTAGGTAAAAATGAGAACCTTATCAGCACACGTATCATCCAGGAACTTGAAAAGGACTACCAGCTAACAAGAACTAAAGGAGCTGATGCTATGAAACCTTCTTCTTCACCTGCCAAACGTAAAAAAACACGTAATGAAGCAATGTTAGAAGACAGGACTGGCGAAAAATGCCCAAAGACGATCATACAGGAAGCTATAGATACACTCATTACCAGCAAGATTTCAGAAGATGAGTTTGTGCAGCAGCTTGCAGCACAAAAGATAAAAGCAATTCCCAACAGGGCTTCAACCGGAAAAATGAACGGTTTTTCGTTTGAGTACGCCAACATTTCATTCAAGGCATCCCAATTAGGTAAAAAGTATTCATGGAAAAACTTAGAGCCGTTCATCATCATTGCTCCCCTTGCCGTAGATGACAGAAAAGCTTCCATTGCCTTCAATGCAACCAACCCAGAAGAAATTATCAGGATAGTGAAAGCTGATGCCGTAAGTTTTTTTGGTGGTATAGACGCAGAAAACACCCTGCTTCCTTTATCTGTCTTGCCTATAGTAAATGAAATCTATCAAGAGAAAGTTAAAACCACAGGTAAAAGCTATTTGGACGTAGCGATGCGATGGATAGAAACCATTCCTTTTATAGACACAATAGTCATCACCCTCAAAAAACTACGTAATCCATTGTTAAGGGCGTTTAAACAGCCTCCGAAGATTTTTTCTGCTTCACTACTTCATATAGAGCTGCCATGCCTTCCATCTGTTGAAAAATCCGTGAAAACGAACATCTTTAGACTGAAAATTTAGCATAAATCAACTTAAAAACCCCTATACTGCTGATTTGATGACAAAATAATTGATCGTTATAATCGATCGATAAACCTATCATGATAGCCACAGGCTATCAAAATGCAAAATATCGATCGGTACAAATGATTTGATAACTTTACAGCTTTGTACAAAATGTACGTTGAAGGAACTGTCGGCTAATAGACTGATTTTACTAGCCTATTTTTAATATCGTTCTATCATACAGGAAAAACCGTATGAAATTCTTCATGATGAAGCGTGTAATGCTGGCGATTGCACTCCCTGTACTTGTCGCTTATTTCGGTGGAAGTAAGGTCATGTCAGTTTATTGGGTGCCCCTGTTTTTTATCAGTGCTATGTTATGTGCAACAGCTTATGGTAAATATGTTGTCAAAAGAAATAACTCATCCACTTTGAATTATTTTAATGACAATAATGATGGGATCTATCTTCATAAATTTAATGAATGTGAAATCCGGTTAGACACAAATAAACAAGAAGTTTTCCTCAAAAATGATGAGGGTGCAAAAACGTATTCTTTTGATGACATCAAAGAGTGGCACTACAACATTACATACGGTGGTGAAGTTGCAGGTGCTGGATTAAGCAGTATCAGAGAAAACGGTAAAACATTAGGTCAAAACATCGCTGATACAGGTCTCTTTATCCGTGTAAAAGACGTTCGTAAACCAGAATGGCATATCCGGTTCTATCCTCGTAATGATTCTTTTAACTCTCGTAAGGGCATTAACGATCTCAAAGCACAACTTAATCAATGGATGGAGATCTTTGATCAGAATTTAAATGCTGCATAGAACACTGTTAATAATCGCTAAGCCTGTATGCTGACATACAGGCTTTTCTCATTTTAAAGTAATTAAATTTGACATCAGGAAAATGGTACGTCATAAGTTGAATAATATGGCTACCAGCTAGGAACTGGTAGCCATATATCAGTAACCCTTTAGTAAGCCGGTTGGCTATACAAAAGGATGCTGATAAAAATCGCTATCCTTAGCAGGTTGAGAAGATTATTGTTCATAATCTACCTCCTTTTTTATAATTGTTTTTTTAAGGTCTAATAGACCAAGTGTATAGTAGCAGTAAAAGCACCCTCATGGGTGCTTTTTTTGTTCATCTAAGGGTATGTAATTGAGAAATGTGAAGGAATTCCGCTTTGGAGAGAACTTCTTGTTCATCTATCGATGATAGTCAAGCCACTTTTTTCGGTGGGGAAGATACGACATAGCTTTCAGGTTGAAAATTCAAAAGTTAAAGATACTATTTATGCCCATGACTTTTATTATACTCAATGTCCCTTTTCCTCAAACTCATAGCCAACAGAAATCTATCATATTTTCTTTTTTCTGCGATAAATACATTTTCCGAATTAGCTTTATTTTTCATGATAAAGTGAATAAGTAATCCACACATTCTTCTTATTTTATCCGCATCGATTACTCTTTTTTCAACATTATTAATAAAGCAGTAATAAGAGGTAAGCATAAAAGATAAAACAACATCTCTATTAGCCAATTCTATATTATCAATGTCATTTTTATACTTGATATAGAAACCTACACAGAAAAGGTAAGATTTGTCTATTATGTCTGACTCTGACAGTCCAGATTCTTCGAGCTTTTTAATGAAGCGTTCAAAGAGTATTAGAAAACGCTCCATGCTATTTAATTTTTCCATAATATGCATCCTTGCAATTTATTTTGGTCATCCTGACAATCAATAAATAACAGTATTAGTTTAAAAATCAATACCTCAGTAAAAATATATTTACAGCATGTAATATTAAATTTCCTTAATTGTCGTTTTTTGCACGTAATGGTTCATTTAGCTGGTGTGGCTTAAGTCCATATTTATATGAATTGTACTGCCATAGTGTAAACTGTTCTTTATATCTATTATTCTGCTTTTTAAGTATTTCAATTTCGACCTCCAGCCCCTTAATTCTCTGGGCTGCAATATTCAGATTGGCAGGTTTTCTAAAAACCTTCCCATTAATTTTTAACCTTTCCTTTTTCAATAAATACGCATGAACTATCTCTTTATACATATTCAATGACTGGCGAGTAGGTTTCTTCCCTATATGGGATTTTACTGACTCACATAACAATTCCCATGTTAACTTTCCATCCCAAGTATTTATAGTGTTTTTTATTTTATTAATGTCATTTTGTGTTAAGTGTTTCGCCATAACATCCTCCAATATTTTTATAATAAATTATTTACCTGTTTTGAAATGGTTTCTTTTCTCAAGATTATTTAATACGTCTTCATGAAATGAAACCCATTTGTCTGCGCCATAAAAGCCATCATCTACTGCTTGTTTTGCCATTTTAAGAAACAAACTAATTTTATTGATAACTTCTTTCTGCTGTTGCTCATTCATCTCACCATAATCTTCCCATCCATATGCCTGAGCTTCTGCCAATTTTCGGCAAGGGGGAATGACATAGTTATGAATACAATAACCCTCTGATGTCAAGTGAACCGCACCATGAGCCAGATTCTCTATTACAACCATATTATTAGATTTGTTATCCATAGGGGAGCAATAACGATTACTTCCGAGTTTTAAACTATTTATCTTTTCAAGTATCTCTTCCTGAGATGTGTGATTATAATTTTTGTTTTGTAAAACACTAACTCTTCCTGACCATTTTGCTATATTTAATTGAGATAAATCACCCAATTGTGCGATTGTGTTTAGTAGATGCCTAGGTTGATGAGTGCGTAAGAAAAGACATTTGCCAAACTGATCAAAGTAGCCATGACGTTTAAAAATATTGTTAACCTCAGGTTTCATCTTTCGAGATTTCTCTATATCTCGTGATAAATCACTATAACTAGGTTTGTAAAGTGTATAGCAAGCTGTCATTTTAACTTCATGGCATTGATGCAAATTCAGCAAACATAATGCATTACTATACCTAACTGACTTTTCTTTATCTAACCAAGGGAAATCCTGCGGTAAATTTTTTCTTATCAACTTCCAGAGTTTATGTAGCGTATAGTATCTATCAGAGTAGTTCAGAAACGAGACTCCGCCATCAAGACTCGTGCGCTTTAATTTATTAATACATTGTCCTTTATCATCCAATCGATAGCCAAGAGCATGACAAACCTGACGAACATCAAGTGGTTCATGTTCATCCACTTCAGGACAAAGCGGGTGTCTATAAAATTTATCAGGTGAGCGTTCACACCATCTGGCAAGAGAGCGGGCATTTTCAGAAAGTTTAAGTAATCTTGAAATAGCTTTTTGGGCGACAGGGATCATGACATCAGGTATCCACTTAATAGTCGCACCACCACCTTTCGCAGCATAATAACGAAGCCCATAACGCTCCACACCATTTCTATCTTTCCTTGTTATTTCACAGTCAGCAGGTAAAGCCAAAATCTCTGAGGCACGACTTGGTGAACACATTAATAAAGCAATAACAGATGTAGTAAAAAGATCTCTTGAGCTAAGTTTTTCATCTGGCCTTGAAAATATCTCCGCTATTGAAAATAGGGCACGCTCATCTGGTAATTTGTGTATCCTATCTTCATCTTCTTTTTCTGGGAGGTAGTTGTTTTTAAATCTTGGTTTAACTGGATTTGTCCAGCTAATAAACCCACACCTGACAAAGCGATGTTCAGATAAAAAAATACTTAATTTTTGAAGTTCATAACCACATTGATGAAGAACATTGCTCTTATAATGTTTACTTGCTATCTGTAAAGCTTCATCCAAAACTATGGTAGAAACATTATATACATGTGCATTATGACAAGTTTGCAAAAGAGCTTTTTCAAGACATCTTAATGCCAATATTTTTCTTCCAGGTGTCTTAACTGAACTCAAAGCCTGATTGTACCTTATATAGCTTTTAGCGAAATCAATAAAATCACTATCCAGTCTATCTTTACTTTCTACCAATCCGTATCCTGCTTTCAATTTTCGAAAGGCTGCAATTCCTTTCCACGAACTGGAATTCCAGTCTATAATATCATCATAAATAGTTAATTTATCACGACAGAATGTTATAAAATTTCTGACATTTTTGATTGCATCCAATTCATGACTTGCTTTAAATTCAACAAGATTATTCATCTATACCTCCTTAACTGATTTTTTAAAATAAATACACCCATGACATGGCATTGCGGTTTTTTTTATGCAAGATAAACTCGTTTTCCCTGTTAATAAATCACCGCTATTATGTTTAGGTGCAACTCCACTAATCTTGGCTTTACCAAGAAAGGCATCTGCAATAAGTGCCAAACCATTAGAAACTGCCTGATTGATTTTTTCAGCATTATCAGCAAGGTTTTCTGTATAAATACCCACACTCAAGATTGACGAATGATCTAATAACTCTGCAATTATCTCGTCCCTATACCCTTCACGAGCAAGTTTTGTTCCTAAGGTATACCGTAACCTGTATGCGTTTACTGTTATACGTTCTCCAGTTCTTTCTGAAATTACATTTTCTTTTTTGACAATTTTTTTTAAAGATACTCCAAATATATTTTTGGGTGCATGAAGCCTATCAGAAACTAACAAATCAAAAACATCTACCTTTCCACTTAATATTTCATATTTTCTGGTATCAAGAAAAACCGGTACTTCATTTTTTTCTTCCAATAGAAGATGTCTATCAATGTAAGCCTCTACAAGAGATATAGAATTATTCGCCTGTCGCATCATCACGTTATAAAGATTACCATCAATTCTCAATTCTCTGAAAATCTGCCTGAATCCAAAACCTTGTTTCACCCTGGGGATTCTCAAAAAGAATACTTCACTTCCATCTGATTTTTCATTTTTAATTATATCCTTAAATTTCAATGCGATAAGCTGTGATGCCCTTCGTCCTGTAAAACTAACTAACAACGCCGATGAGTATTCTAAAAGAGTTATTTTTTTATCTTTGTATGCACTATGAATAGCCTGATTTAACGAATTGTGTTCATTATCAGTCATAGCCCCCTTATTTGGGTCCTCTTGCTTAATAACAGAGCCTCGTGTTTTTACCTTTAACACCATTGATTTCATCAAAGTAATTACACTATCATCAACACCATAATAACAAATAGAATGCCATTTTTTTAAAAACGCCCTCAAAACAATTAAGTCTTTTATCTTTGAATATGAAATGAGTGATCTATAATTCAAAATATCAAATTCGGAAACAAATATAGAATTAGTCCTTATAAAAAAATCTTTCATAATGACATTAATTCTTCTAACATACCCAGCACTATAGTTGCTTGCATAAAAAGCAAGCGTGTTTATATACCCTTCAATAAGTGAGGAATGAATGAATTTTAATATACCCCCAACATTTACACTAGAACCACTATCTAATTTCCATTTAGCTTCATCAATGTTAAAAAAATAACCATACTGTTTCGCTTGTCTATTACTATTATCCGATTTACATTCTTTCTTATTCATTACAACAATCCTTTTATTAGTTCTTGTTGCATAGCAAGAGATGCTTTATGAGCTTCCTCAATAACATGTCTCCTGTTATATATTTTTGCAGTTCCAGATCCCTCTTTCCATCCCATTAGATAAGACCTGATTTGCTCTTCTTTTTCCTGGGAGATACCTTCGCTCAATCCATCCATTTTCTTGGAAAACTCGTAATTCCAAGTATGCCTTAATTGGTGTCCACATAAACCCGATAGCTCTGGATGAGAGTTTCTGATTAGTTTGATTATCTTATGATATGCTGAAATTGATAGCGGCATACCATTAGTATTACCAGATTTGTAAGTAATAAACATAAAGTCGTTGAATTTTGATTTATTTATTTTATTTCGATTTACCGTTATATAATAATATATTTCACTCATTAAATCCTTCTCCACTGAAAATATTCGCTCACTCGTTTTTACAAGTGGTTGATTCACTCGCGGGTCAAAATTATCATCAGGTCTTCTTTTAATCACAATGGTGGAATTAATAAAATCAATATCACTTACTCTGAGGTTTAACACTTCACCAGCTCTAATGCCGAATGAAAAAAGCATGATTATAATTAATCTATTTCTTGGTTGAACTAAATCTGAGAAAGGATTTAATTCCGAACCCGGCTCGATAATATTAAATAAAAGATCAAGTTGTCTTCGGCTTAGAGACTTATCAGGCATCTCCTTTTTATATACATTTGAACCCAAAGGTCTTTTATGATTTAACTCAGCTATAAAAGCATCTACCCTATCTTTATTTTTTTTACCGTCTGATAGAGCCAAATGCATCTGGCAAAGCCACTTCATATAATCGATAACCACACCCAGCCTAAAATATTTAGTTGGATTTTTTACAGAGGATGGATGACTTCTAAGACTACCTTTTTTTGAATTCTTTGACATATAATCAGAAAGACTATCTATCTCATTGGATTTCATAAATTCTTGGATTAATATTCTTTTATCTATATCTATATTATTTAAAGAAAAATAATTCATTAGTAATGCTAAGACCCCTGCAACAGCTCGCATAGTGTTAATGGAGTTTGCTCTATTTCTTATATGTGTAGTTAGATAAAGATTAGGATAATAAATTGGTTCTCCTGTTTTCTTATCAATCACATGACAGAACCTCTCACCATTTTTAAAAATAAAATTATTAACGCCATGCTTTTCCATATCCCCTCCTAGAAATTTTACAAAACTTTATTGGAAACAGATATTATTAAATTAATATTTAATTTTTTACAAAAATAATTAACTTTAATTCTATTCTTTTTGTTTTATATCAATAACAAAGCAATATAAATTTTCGCACCTTATATAAGGTGAATCTAGCCTATTTTATAAATACCAAATACTTAATAGTTAACCTCAGAGTCTTATAAAGACTAAGTTAGTTCTAATCTGTAATTTTTTTTGTAAAATATATAGGGTTTTTATTAATTTATTTTTTACATTATAGATAAAAAACAGTTTATCATATGCCATAAAAAGATTTTAGTTGATTGACTCATTCAACATTATTTCTTGAATTTTTAATAGCCAATTGAATCCACTCTTCAACTTCACTTTCAATGAAAGCAACAGCACGAGAGCCAATTTTGATAGGTGCTGGGAAAAGATGTTGATTGATAAGATGATAAATCCAGGCTTTTCCATAACCTGTTCGATTTAGAACTTCGGGAAGGCGAATAAGGCGTGTATTGAGCTGATTCATAGTCGTTTCCTCTTGTGTTTCTTTGATGAAAACGACTATACGAATGAATCAGCAAAAAAAGGAGTGAGGTTCAGAACACCAGGGCTATGGAAGCTAGGTTCAGTCAGAATCAGAGATTTTCATCACCTCTGAAACTCTGATCTTTTTCAAATGGCTGTTCTTGTTGATAAACAGATGAAACTGCCGGATGAACGGTATACTCGCAGCTTTCAAAGCAAGTGGTCTGTCCGTGTCCCTGATTTGGTGGTTCATCCGGGTATCACTTTCGTCATCATCATCGGTATACAGCAGACGCGAGAGGCGGTTTTCTGATATACGTACCTTGTGTAGGTTTGACCATACTAGGATATCAATTAGTGGTATCAGTCTGTAGTTGATGATTTTCTTAATCGTTCCATAACCGAAGCGGATCGAGTCAGTAGTGTCAGCCTCGATACCTCTGACCTTACGCCACTGAGGTAGTGCGGCTTTCAGGGATTCAGCTATTTCCTCGTCAGTTCCATTCGCCAAGTCGATTTCGACCATGACAGTATCTCTGAACAGGCGAGGTAGGGACTCTGATACAGGGCTTTCGAGGAATTCTCTGTTAACAGAATACTCATCGCTTCCATCCCAAAAAAACAGTGAGTTCCGTAATCCAACTATGCTGAGTTGAGCCAGTCTTTCGGTTGTCGTCAAAAAGAAGTGCGGGGGCTGGTAAAGAGTATCCTCTCTTGTGAGATAGCCGAGATGCTTTTCTGTGATGAGAAAGGGCTTTCCAGTGAAGATCCTGTCGATGTAGAGCCTTACGGCTTCTGCTTCAAATTCTTCATGATATGGTTTGAAGAACAATGTCCTTGCCAGCAATTCATGGTAGAGGTGTATAAGCGGAAGTTCTTCGAACTTACGATAGGTATCGATATCAAGCCACTTCTTCACCTCTTTCGTATGCTCAACTGACCAGTTTTGCATATATCACCTAATTTATGTTTTTGGTAGCTAGAAAAAGCTATACTATAACCTCATGGTAGATAACTGTATAACTAATTATCAATTCACTCCCTTGATTAATTAGTAAAATAAAAGGAGTTTAAAATGAAAAAATATATTTATATTGACACTAATATTATAAGTGATTTCAAATCTTTCACACCTGAAAAATGGCAATCATTCAATAAAGTACAGAAGAAATATCACTTCCCTTTTTCATATGCTCATTTATTCGACCTAAAAAATAGCCCAGAAAAATACTTGATTGAAGACCTGAACCTACTTGAACGCATATCTGGTAGGTATGGGATAAATGAAATAGACGAAAACGGTAAATTTGTAATAAAAAAACAAAACTCAGCACTCTATCCAATTTTTAAATCTGTTATAGAAACTGAAATAAAAGATGAAGAATTAGCTAAAAAGAACAGATTTTTTTTCTTACCTGGTTATGATAAACATAAAATTGAATTATCGAAAATGCACAAGGATTCATTCCTAACCCAAATGATTGAGAAAAATAACGGCATTTTAGATGGAAACTTTTCCAATTTACTAATGACTTATTTAACTGAAAATATGGATTCTCCAAGTGTTTATAAAAGCTTAAGAAAACAAGTCCAAGACTTGATTTCTCATGCAAAAAAATACAATACATTAAAAAATCTACCGAAAGAATTCGTCGGATTTCTTGAGATATTTTCAGGTTCAATTAAAGATGACCAAATTTTTGAAAAATTGGTTGACTATAGAAAATGGACATTAAAATTCACAGGTAAAGATTTCAGTAAACTTTCACAACCAGAACAGATAGTTGATATATATATGTCTTTAGATATAGTGAAGGGTTTTAGTGAAGATATTTCTAAAAAAAACCGTTGGGTAAATATGTATAGAGATGCACAACATTGCGGCAATGCAAGTCAATCAAAATATTATATTACCAAAGAGCAAAATAATAAAAATAAATTTAACTTCATAATGAGAGAGTTTAATTTAAAATGCAGAGAAATTACTCTTGAAGATCTTTTGAACCGAATCTCGTAAATATTTTACATAAACCACAAAACTTGAGCGGGGGTTAAAACGGGGGTTAAACACATACAACCCGTTTAATTATAGCTTTAACTCATTGAAAAATAATACCTTTAATAATAAAATCAATATTCAGATTCAGAACATTGAATAACTCGTAACGCCAATTCTTACTTTTCAGCCTTCACAAATGCCGCCCACTCAAACAGAGCGGCATTTTTCTTCCCCGCAACATTCAATTCTGTTTTGCGTGCCTGCTCCAGATTTTGCGATGTTTTTTGCCCAGCACTCTGAGAACGTGAGATACTCACAACTGTATATAAATACAGTTGCAGATTTACTTTCTTTGCAATCGATATCACATGGAGTGGGCAATGAACGAACATCATCAACCTTTTGAAGAGATACGGCATTATGGCACTGAAGGGCAAGAATTTTGGTCAGCGAGAGAATTGGCACCGTTACTGGATTATCGGGACTGGCGCAGTTTTCAAAAGGTACTGACCCGCGCGACTCAAGCGTGCGAAGCCAGCAATCAAGCTGCATCTGACCATTTCGTTGAAACCACCAAAATGGTTGTATTAGGTTCAGGGCTCAACGAGAACTTGAAGATGTTCATCTCTCCCGCTATGCCTGTTACCTGGTAGTACAAAACGGCGACCCTGCGAAACCGGTTATTGCGGCAGGACAAACTTATTTTGCTATCCAGACCCGACGGCAGGAGCTGGCTGACGATGAAGCTTTCAGGCAACTTCGTGAAGACGAAAAGCGTCTTTTTCTGAGAAATGAATTGAAAGAACATAACAAACAATTAGTTGAGGCAGCGCAGCAAGCTGGGGTAGCAACAGCTATCGATTTCGCCATATTTCAGAATCATGGTTACCGGGGCTGTATGGTGGATTAGATCAGAAAGCTATTTATCAGCGGAAGGGGCTGAAAAAGGGTCAGAAGATCCTGGATCATATGGGTTCAACAGAACTGGCGGCTAATCTCTTTCGAGCTACCCAAACAGAAGAAAAACTCAAGCGGGATGGCGTGAATTCAAAACAGCAAGCTAATACCACACACTTTGACGTGGGTAGCAAGGTGAGGCAAACCATTCAGGAACTTGGCGGAACCATGCCTGAGGAGTTGCCGACCCCGCAGGTCAGCATCAAGCAGTTGGAAAACAGTGTAAAAATTACAGAGAAGAAATAGCAGAAACTAAAAACTCTTTTTGTTGATTGAGACACCCGATGCGTAAGCCAAGGTCCAGGTGCAGTGAACACAATGGCTAAATATTGCACCTTTCTTTTCCCCCCTCAGTTTTAACCTATTTTTTCTTATGCATTTTCTCAGACAAGAAGTCAGAAGAATGCATCTCTGCTACAGAAAATAGCGATTTCACATAACTACAAGTTATCAATTTCCCCTCACCTTAAAAAATCTCAATCGTGACAATGCGCACAAATCGCTACCCTGCCAGACAGATTTTTAGGGAGAGAACCATGCTGTTACACATTTTGTATTTGGTTGGCATTACTGCCGAAGCCATGACGGGGGCTCTGGCGGCCGGGCGACGCCGCATGGATACATTTGGCGTAATTATTATTGCGACCGCCACCGCAATTGGCGGAGGGTCAGTGCGCGATATTCTGCTGGGCCACTATCCGCTTGGCTGGGTCAAACACCCGGAATATGTGATTATCGTCGCTACCGCCGCAGTACTCACCACTATCGTTGCTCCTGTAATGCCTTACCTGCGCAAAGTGTTTCTGGTGCTCGATGCGCTCGGACTGGTGGTCTTTTCTATCATTGGCGCACAGGTTGCACTGGATATGGGGCACGGCCCAATTATTGCCGTTGTCGCGGCGGTAACCACCGGCGTGTTTGGCGGCGTTTTGCGCGATATGTTCTGTAAACGCATCCCACTGGTATTCCAGAAAGAGTTGTATGCCGGTGTCTCATTTGCCTCCGCCGTGCTGTACATCGCGCTGCAACACTATGTTTCTAACCATGATGTGGTGATTATCTCCACCCTGGTATTCGGCTTTTTTGCCCGTTTACTGGCGCTACGTCTTAAGCTGGGATTACCGGTTTTTTACTACAGCCACGAAGGTCACTAAGGTTCAAAACCGGTGATCTGCTGGGCAGCCAGCCAACTGCCCAGCTTCTTGATTTGCGCATTTTCCTTCCATTCAATAACCTGTCTGGCGCGCCCAGATCCAGTCCCCGGCAGCTGCTGCCAGAACTGCTCCGTGCTAAATAAAAGTTGCGACCAGGACCGTTCATCACTGGCATTAAGCGCCGCCCGGGTTAGCGGTATTCCCATTGCCATCACCCAGCGAGTAAAAGGCTGCTTACGAGCCAGATTAAACTGATGCCATAACTGCGCACTTTTACTTTTCGCGATCCCCGGCGTGTTCTGTAATTGCTCTGGCGTTAATAAAAGCCAGGAAAAGATATGCTCAAACCGATGAGTCTGATGCAGCGCGCGCCAACCGGCCTCACCAATGCCATCCAGCCCCAGAACCTGTTTTGACCCCAGCCAGACTAAGCGTGAAATGAACTGTTCCTGACAAACATCAGAAGCAAAGTAGCAGGTCAACGAGTTAAAGCGGTTTTCTGGTGGTGTCGGTTTTGTACGTTCTGCACCGCGCCAGACCACATCATCAATGCGAGGAATACCCTGACCGGCAAGGCTGACGAGGATCTGATCACCAGGCGCAATATCCCACTCCTGCCAGCGCCTGACGGAACCAATATTCACCTGCTGGACTTTTTTATCATCCAGCATGACAGGTGCAAGTGACGCAACCACCGATATTTTACCGCTCTTACCCACCGCAAACTGAATCGCCTTCACTTCGGCAACCTGAGCTACAGGTTGATATTTCCAGGCCACCAGCCACTCCGCCTGGCCCGGTAGCCAATGACGGGATTCGGGTTCCTTAGCCCCTCGCACAACCACGCCATCGGTGACGAAGGGTAATTTCGCTTTCCACCACTCATTGCGTACGCGCGCAACCTCATCAGCATTTTTAACCGCACGGGTATACCTCTGCGTTAGAGTAAAACCTGCGGTAGCCAGCTCCTTTAAACGATCGGTCATTAACTGCGGTCCATCCGGCCATGCCCAGACAAAAACAGCCAGTGAGTTTAGCGTGTCGCTATTCCCCTGGCGCATCATCAGGCCAGCAACTTTTGCGCGGGCATTTATTCCCCCCATTTGTTGTTGGATATGCCCCTCACGCTGGAGAAATATTTCCCCCTGAAGCGTACTGTTGGCTAAAGGCCCGCTAACGGTTTGCGGCACAGCGGAAATTAAGCTAACTTTCTGCGTCCAGTCCTCGCCTTTCAGGCCATTACCGCGACTGATTGCTTTGTTCAGTTTCCCGTCCCGATAAACCAGGGTTACCGCAACGCCATCAACTTTTGGCTGCACCCAAAGATCGCTACGTTCTCGCATCCACAGACTTAATGCGTTTTTATCCACCATTTTGCGTACACCCGTATGGGCAACCGGATGCATAACCGCACCATTTAAAGGCGGCATCATCACGTCGCGGGGCTCGCTCCCAAAGCAGCGTTGCCACTGCGTAAGACGGGCGCTTAACTGATCGTAAACACCGTCTTCCACCTCACTTTTTCCTTCCTTCCAGTAGTCATCGTCCCACTGTTTTATTTGCTGTTGCAGGCGGGAAATTTCTTCCTGTGCTCTGGCTGGCGACCAAGCCGGACAGACCGCCCACACAGATGATTGCCAGCACAAGATACCTATTAATATCGCCATCCATACTTTCATCATCACCTCCGCTGTAGATAGTCAGGCAGATATACAACGTGATGAAAGCAAAGCCGAGTGGCAAAAACGGAGTCTGCGAGGACGCTTCCTGAAAATCGTCTTTATTGCAGTGAATGACAGGCAAATGCGGAAGCAGCTACACAAAACGCAACAACTTTGCGCAAAAAGTGTGAGCAAGGGCTACGTCACATGGCCGCGCCGTGTATAATAAGCTCGTATGTAGGCTTTATTTCGCTAATCACATACGAAAGATACTCATGGCTCAAGGCACGCTTTATATTGTTTCTGCCCCCAGTGGCGCGGGTAAATCCAGCCTGATTCAGGCTTTATTAAAAACCCAACCGTTGTATGACACCCAGGTTTCTGTTTCACACACCACACGCCAACCGCGTCCTGGTGAAGTCCACGGTGAACATTATTTCTTTGTTAATCATGATGAATTTAAAGAAATGATTAGCAGAGATGCGTTCCTCGAACACGCAGAAGTTTTTGGTAATTACTATGGCACTTCGCGTGAGGCCATTGAGCAAGTACTGGCGACCGGTGTCGATGTTTTTCTCGATATCGACTGGCAGGGCGCGCAGCAAATTCGCCAGAAGATGCCGCACGCGCGGAGTATCTTTATTTTACCGCCGTCCAAAATTGAACTGGACCGCCGTCTACGCGGTCGCGGTCAGGACAGCGAAGAGGTCATTGCAAAGCGTATGGCGCAAGCTGTTGCAGAAATGAGCCATTACGCCGAATATGATTATCTGATTGTGAATGATGACTTCGATACCGCGTTGACCGATTTGAAGACCATTATTCGCGCCGAACGTCTGCGCATGAGCCGCCAAAAGCAGCGTCATGACGCTTTAATCAGCAAATTGTTGGCAGACTGAACCTGATTTCAGTATCATGCCCAGTCATTTCTTCACCTGTGGAGCTTTTTAAGTATGGCACGCGTAACTGTTCAGGACGCTGTAGAGAAAATTGGTAACCGTTTTGACCTGGTACTGGTCGCCGCGCGTCGCGCTCGTCAGATGCAGGTAGGCGGAAAGGATCCGCTGGTACCGGAAGAAAACGATAAAACCACTGTAATCGCGCTGCGCGAAATCGAAGAAGGTCTGATCAACAACCAGATCCTCGACGTTCGCGAACGCCAGGAACAGCAAGAGCAGGAAGCCGCTGAATTACAAGCCGTTACCGCTATTGCTGAAGGTCGTCGTTAATCACAAAGCGGGTCGCCCTTGTATCTGTTTGAAAGCCTGAATCAACTGATTCAAACCTACCTGCCGGAAGACCAAATCAAGCGTCTGCGGCAGGCGTATCTCGTTGCACGTGATGCTCACGAGGGGCAAACACGTTCAAGCGGTGAACCCTATATCACGCACCCGGTAGCGGTTGCCTGCATTCTGGCCGAGATGAAACTCGACTATGAAACGCTGATGGCGGCGCTGCTGCATGACGTGATTGAAGATACTCCCGCCACCTACCAGGATATGGAACAGCTTTTTGGTAAAAGCGTCGCCGAGCTGGTAGAGGGGGTGTCGAAACTTGATAAACTCAAGTTCCGCGATAAGAAAGAGGCGCAGGCCGAAAACTTTCGCAAGATGATTATGGCGATGGTGCAGGATATCCGCGTCATCCTCATCAAACTTGCCGACCGTACCCACAACATGCGCACGCTGGGCTCACTTCGCCCGGACAAACGTCGCCGCATCGCCCGTGAAACTCTCGAAATTTATAGCCCGCTGGCGCACCGTTTAGGTATCCACCACATTAAAACCGAACTCGAAGAGCTGGGTTTTGAGGCGCTGTATCCCAACCGTTATCGCGTAATCAAAGAAGTGGTGAAAGCCGCGCGCGGCAACCGTAAAGAGATGATCCAGAAGATTCTTTCTGAAATCGAAGGGCGTTTGCAGGAAGCGGGAATACCGTGCCGCGTCAGTGGTCGCGAGAAGCATCTTTATTCGATTTACTGCAAAATGGTGCTCAAAGAGCAGCGTTTTCACTCGATCATGGACATCTACGCTTTCCGCGTGATCGTCAATGATTCTGACACCTGTTATCGCGTGCTGGGCCAGATGCACAGCCTGTACAAGCCGCGTCCGGGCCGCGTGAAAGACTATATCGCCATTCCAAAAGCGAACGGCTATCAGTCTTTGCACACCTCGATGATCGGCCCGCACGGTGTGCCGGTTGAGGTCCAGATCCGTACCGAAGATATGGACCAGATGGCGGAGATGGGTGTTGCCGCGCACTGGGCTTATAAAGAGCACGGCGAAACCAGTACTACCGCACAAATCCGCGCCCAGCGCTGGATGCAAAGCCTGCTGGAGCTGCAACAGAGCGCCGGTAGTTCGTTTGAATTTATCGAGAGCGTTAAATCCGATCTCTTCCCGGATGAGATTTACGTTTTCACACCGGAAGGGCGCATTGTCGAGCTGCCTGCCGGTGCAACGCCCGTCGACTTCGCTTATGCAGTGCATACCGATATCGGCCATGCCTGCGTGGGCGCACGCGTTGACCGCCAGCCTTACCCGCTGTCGCAGCCGCTTACCAGCGGTCAAACCGTTGAAATCATTACCGCTCCGGGCGCTCGCCCGAATGCCGCGTGGCTGAACTTTGTCGTTAGCTCGAAAGCGCGCGCCAAAATTCGTCAGTTGCTGAAAAACCTCAAGCGTGATGATTCTGTAAGCCTGGGCCGTCGTCTGCTCAACCATGCTTTGGGTGGTAGCCGTAAGCTGAATGAAATCCCGCAGGAAAATATTCAGCGCGAGCTGGATCGCATGAAGCTGGCAACGCTTGACGATCTGCTGGCAGAAATCGGACTTGGTAACGCAATGAGCGTGGTGGTCGCGAAAAATCTGCAACATGGGGACGCCTCCATTCCACCGGCAACCCAAAGCCACGGACATCTGCCCATTAAAGGTGCCGATGGCGTGCTGATCACCTTTGCGAAATGCTGCCGCCCTATTCCTGGCGACCCGATTATCGCCCACGTCAGCCCCGGTAAAGGTCTGGTGATCCACCATGAATCCTGCCGTAATATCCGTGGCTACCAGAAAGAGCCAGAGAAGTTTATGGCTGTGGAATGGGATAAAGAGACGGCGCAGGAGTTCATCACCGAAATCAAGGTGGAGATGTTCAATCATCAGGGTGCGCTGGCAAACCTGACGGCGGCAATTAACACCACGACTTCGAATATTCAAAGTTTGAATACGGAAGAGAAAGATGGTCGCGTCTACAGCGCCTTTATTCGTCTGACCGCTCGTGACCGTGTGCATCTGGCGAATATCATGCGCAAAATCCGCGTGATGCCAGACGTGATTAAAGTCACCCGAAACCGAAATTAATGTTTTATGAACCCAACACGTTATGCACGCATCTGCGAAATGCTCGCCAGGCGGCAGCCTGATCTGACCGTCTGCATGGAGCAGGTCCACAAACCTCATAACGTTTCTGCGATTATTCGTACCGCAGATGCCGTTGGCGTACATGAAGTTCACGCCGTCTGGCCTGGTAGCCGCATGCGCACCATGGCTTCGGCAGCGGCGGGTAGTAACAGCTGGGTACAGGTGAAAACACACCGCACCATTGGCGATGCCGTCGCTCATCTCAAAGGCCAGGGCATGCAGATTCTGGCAACCCATCTTTCTGATAACGCTGTCGATTTCCGCGAAATTGATTACACTCGCCCGACCTGCATTTTGATGGGACAGGAGAAAACGGGCATCACGCAGGAAGCATTGGCCCTGGCGGATCAGGACATCATCATTCCGATGATCGGCATGGTGCAGTCGCTGAATGTTTCCGTTGCCTCAGCCCTCATTCTTTACGAAGCCCAGCGTCAGCGGCAAAATGCAGGCATGTACCTGCGTGAAAACAGCATGTTGCCGGAAGCAGAGCAACAACGCCTGTTGTTTGAAGGCGGCTATCCGGTGCTGGCGAAAGTCGCAAAACGCAAAGGCCTGCCTTATCCCCACGTCAATCAGCAAGGCGAGATCGAAGCTGATGCCGACTGGTGGGCTACTATGCAGGCTGCAGGGTAAGTGCCATGAAAGGTCGCCTGTTAGATGCTGTCCCACTCAGTTCCCTAACGGGCGTTGGCGCAGCACTTAGTAACAAACTGGCGAAAATCAACCTGCATACCGTGCAGGATCTACTCTTACACCTTCCCCTGCGCTACGAAGATCGCACCCATCTCTACCCCATCGGAGAACTACTGCCGGGCGTTTATGCCACGGTGGAAGGCGAAGTGCTGAACTGCAATATCTCCTTCGGCGGTCGGCGGATGATGACCTGCCAGATCAGCGACGGTTCCGGCATCCTCACCATGCGCTTTTTCAATTTCAGCGCGGCAATGAAAAATAGCCTGGCGGCGGGCCGCCGTGTACTGGCTTATGGAGAAGCAAAGCGCGGTAAATATGGTGCGGAGATGATCCACCCGGAATACCGCGTGCAAGGCGATCTCAGCACGCCAGAGTTACAGGAAACGCTCACGCCGGTTTACCCAACTACGGAAGGCGTAAAGCAGGCCACGCTGCGTAAATTAACCGACCAGGCGCTGGATCTGCTCGACACCTGCGCCATTGAAGAACTCCTGCCGCCGGAACTGTCACAAGGAATGATGACGCTGCCAGAAGCGTTGCGCACTTTGCATCGCCCGCCACCGACTTTGCAGCTTAGCGATCTGGAAACCGGACAGCATCCGGCGCAACGTCGTCTGATTCTGGAAGAACTGCTGGCGCATAACCTCAGCATGTTAGCCTTACGCGCCGGAGCGCAACGTTTCCATGCCCAGCCGCTGAGCGCCAATGACACGCTGAAAAATAAACTTCTTGCCGCCTTACCGTTCAAGCCAACGGGCGCTCAGGCTCGCGTGGTGGCGGAGATCGAGCGCGATTTGGCGCTGGATGTGCCGATGATGCGCCTGGTACAGGGCGATGTAGGTTCCGGTAAAACGCTGGTCGCTGCCCTCGCCGCGCTGCGTGCGATTGCCCACGGCAAACAGGTGGCATTGATGGCACCAACCGAATTACTCGCCGAACAGCACGCCAATAACTTCCGTAACTGGTTTGCACCGCTTGGTATCGAAGTGGGCTGGCTCGCCGGTAAGCAGAAAGGTAAAGCGCGGCTGGCACAGCAGGAAGCTATCGCCAGCGGTCAGGTGCAGATGATTGTCGGTACACACGCCATCTTCCAGGAACAGGTGCTGTTTAACGGCCTGGCGCTGGTGATTATCGACGAACAGCATCGTTTTGGCGTGCATCAGCGTCTGGCGTTATGGGAGAAAGGCCAGCAGCAAGGCTTCCATCCTCATCAGTTGATCATGACCGCCACGCCGATCCCCCGAACGCTGGCAATGACTGCGTATGCTGATCTCGATACCTCGGTGATAGATGAGCTGCCGCCAGGCCGCACGCCAGTGACTACGGTCGCTATTCCTGATACCCGCCGTACCGACATTATTGACCGCGTGCGCCACGCCTGCATAACTGAAGGTCGTCAGGCATACTGGGTTTGTACGTTGATTGAAGAGTCGGAATTGCTGGAAGCGCAGGCGGCGGAAGCTACCTGGGAAGAGTTGAAACTGGCGCTACCAGAGTTGAACGTTGGCCTGGTACACGGGCGGATGAAACCTGCCGAGAAACAGGCGGTGATGGCGTCGTTTAAACAAGGTGAGCTACACCTGCTGGTTGCCACAACCGTTATTGAAGTCGGCGTTGATGTGCCTAACGCCAGTCTGATGATTATCGAAAACCCGGAGCGTCTGGGTCTGGCGCAGTTACACCAGCTGCGCGGGCGCGTAGGTCGTGGCGCGGTGGCTTCTCACTGCGTGCTGCTCTACAAAACGCCGCTTTCTAAAACGGCGCAAATTCGCCTGCAAGTGCTGCGCGACAGTAACGACGGTTTTGTGATTGCGCAAAAAGATCTGGAGATTCGCGGCCCTGGCGAATTGTTAGGCACGCGTCAGACGGGTAATGCTGAATTTAAAGTGGCGGATTTACTGCGCGATCAGGCGATGATCCCGGAAGTTCAGCGCCTGGCACGCCATATTCACGAACGTTACCCACAACAGGCAAAAGCCCTGATAGAACGCTGGATGCCGGAGACGGAACGTTACTCCAACGCATGACCAGACTCATCACAAGACAAGTCACGCAGTAAATCTTCAATCTGGATAGTGAGGATATCCATTGCCTCATACGCATCCTGTGCAATTCGCGCCGCCATTGCGCCTTCCGGTTCACCACGCAGAATTTCAGCCGCTGCCTGTACGCCAGCCACAATCATTTCAGGTGTTAACATTTGGCGAAGAAAAGCGCGATTATCAGAGGACCAGCCATCTTTATGGCCTAATGGATGCCCCCAGCCTATCCATTCTTGCGACCATAACGGATTGGCTTCTATGGGATAAATTAGATGCGCGGCATACTGAATAGCACACACCGCTTTTCCTGGCGTATCCAGCGCCCACCAGCGCGACCAGAGAGAATGAATTAACGGCGCGGCCCCACCCAGAGTATTGAACACCGCCAGCCAGCAAAGAACGTTATTGAAACCACGCTCGTTATCCATACGCTGCAACGCGGTGTCCAGTAAAAATTGCCGTACCTGCTGGCGTTGGGAAGCATTCATCATCTCCTGCCAGAGATAGGGCCGACACAATGCCTTCATTAAGGATTCTTCGAAGTGATCACCATAACCGCCAGCTAAAACGGTTTCATGCCATTGCGCCAGGCAGAGCGGAAACAGATAGCGAAACAACTCTATTTGCATCGGTTCGTTATAAACGAGATTGAGTACATAGTAAGCACTCAAATCCCATACGCTGATCTGCTGCCACTCTTTAGCCGCCAGCGCCTTGAGTTCGGCATCTGCGTAATCAAATTCCGTTTCCCATACACAGAGCACTGGCGGCTCATCACCAAAAATATGGCGACAGTGTTCACGTAGCGTTTCCGGTTCCTTCCGACGCTTTTTCATTTTTAACCGGCAAAAATCGGCAACATTAAATACAGCTTAATCACCAGCGCATTGACGATATCGATAAAGAACGCACCGACCATCGGCACCACCAAAAACGCCATGTGCGACGGGCCAAAGCGTTCAGTGATCGCCTGCATGTTGGCGATTGCCGTTGGCGTTGCACCGAGGCCAAAACCACAGTGACCCGCAGCCAGCACTGCCGCATCGTAGTTTTTGCCCATCATGCGCCAGGTAACGAAGATGGCATACAACGCCATGAAGATGGTCTGTACCACCAGAATCGCCAGCATCGGCAGCGCCAGCGAAGCCAGCTCCCACAGTTTCAGCCCCATCAACGCCATCGCCAGGAACAACGACAAGCTTACGTTACCCAGCACGGATACCGCACGCTCAAAGACGCGGTAAAAGCCCATTATTGACAGACCGTTGCTCAGAATCACGCCAACAAACAGTACACAGACGAAGGTCGGCAGTTCAAAAGCAGTGCCAGCCAAAAGTTGCGCAACAATTTTCCCCACCGTCAGGCAGATAGCAATCAGCGCGATAGTTTCAATCAGCACCAACGAGGTGATCATGCGTCCCACATCCGGCTTTTCAAACGCCGTCGGGACTTCCTGGTCATCCGGAATACCGTTCGGCGTGGTGGAGTGTTTCACCAGATAGCGCGCCACCGGACCGCCAATCAAGCCGCCCAGCACCAGACCGAACGTTGCACAGGCCATCGCCACTTCCGTCGCATTGGTGAAGCCATAACGTTCAATGAACAATTTACTCCACGCAGCGCCCGTACCGTGACCGCCGGAAAGCGTAATAGAACCGGCCAACAGCCCCATCAGCGGATCAAGCCCTAACAAGCTAGCCATACCAATGCCAATGGCATTTTGCATCACCAACAGACCAACAACCACAATCAAGAAGATGCCAACCACACGCCCACCGGCACGCAAACTGGCAATGTTGGCGTTCAGGCCAATGGTGGCGAAGAAAGCCAGCATTAACGGATCGCGCAGGGACATATCAAAGTTGACTTCCCAGCCCATGCTTTTTTTCAGTACTAGTAGCGCCAGCGCCACCAACAAACCACCCGCAACAGGTTCCGGTATGGTGTATTTCTTCAAAAAGGAGACGGAATGGACCAACTTACGCCCGAGCAGCAACGTCAGCGTTGCGGCAACAAGCGTTGCTAAAGTATCGAGATGAAACATAGTTACTCCTTTGTATCCGCATCACTCTTTCATACTCGTCATACTTCATCGCGCAGTGGCAACTTCATGAACTATGACGGGTATCGAGTTATGCTTTCCTGGGTCAAATTCTCAGCTGTTAATGAACAAATGGCATGGATTTTAAGCAGAAAAATACCAAAAGTTATATAAAAAAGTGCATTTATCTCATTTAAATATTTAGATGAGGATGTGGCAAACGTTTGCTTTTCTCTTTCGGTCAGCTAAAATGCCCGCTTTGCTACCACGGGATTGTTTTCGATGTCTGTTTCCACCCTCGAGTCAGAAAATGCGCAACCGGTTGCGCAGACTCAAAACAGCGAACTGATTTACCGTCTTGAAGATCGTCCGCCGCTTCCTCAAACCCTGTTTGCCGCCTGTCAGCATCTGCTGGCGATGTTCGTTGCGGTGATCACGCCAGCGCTATTAATCTGCCAGGCGCTGGGTTTACCGGCACAAGACACGCAACACATTATTAGTATGTCGCTGTTTGCCTCCGGTGTGGCATCGATTATTCAAATTAAGGCCTGGGGTCCGGTTGGCTCCGGGCTGTTGTCTATTCAGGGCACCAGCTTCAACTTTGTTGCCCCGCTGATTATGGGCGGTACCGCGCTGAAAACCGGTGGTGCTGATGTTCCTACCATGATGGCGGCTTTGTTCGGCACGTTGATGCTGGCAAGTTGCACCGAGATGGTGATCTCCCGCGTTCTGCATCTGGCGCGCCGCATTATTACGCCGCTGGTTTCTGGCGTTGTGGTGATGATTATCGGCCTGTCGCTAATTCAGGTTGGGTTAACGTCCATTGGCGGCGGTTACGCAGCCATGAGCGATAACACCTTCGGCGCACCGAAAAATCTGCTGCTGGCAGGCGTGGTCTTAGCCTTAATTATCCTGCTTAACCGTCAACGTAACCCTTACTTACGCGTGGCCTCACTGGTGATTGCGATGGCGGCCGGATATGCGCTGGCGTGGTTTATGGGCATGTTGCCAGAAAGCAACGAACCGATGACGCAAGAACTGATTATGGTGCCAACGCCGCTCTATTACGGTCTTGGCATTGAATGGAGTCTGCTGCTGCCGCTGATGCTGGTCTTTATGATCACTTCGCTGGAAACCATTGGCGATATCACGGCGACCTCTGACGTTTCCGAACAGCCAGTGTCCGGTCCGCTGTACATGAAACGCCTGAAAGGTGGCGTGCTGGCAAACGGCCTGAACTCGTTTGTTTCGGCGGTGTTTAACACCTTCCCGAACTCCTGCTTCGGGCAAAACAACGGAGTGATCCAGTTGACTGGTGTTGCCAGCCGCTATGTCGGTTTTGTCGTCGCGCTGATGTTGATCGTGCTGGGTCTGTTCCCGGCAGTGAGCGGTTTTGTACAACACATTCCAGAACCGGTTCTGGGCGGCGCAACGCTTGTAATGTTTGGCACCATCGCCGCCTCCGGTGTGCGTATCGTTTCTCGTGAGCCGCTGAACCGTCGGGCGATTCTGATTATCGCGCTGTCGCTGGCGGTTGGTCTGGGCGTGTCTCAGCAGCCGCTGATTTTGCAGTTTGCCCCTGAATGGCTGAAAAACCTGCTCTCCTCCGGGATCGCCGCGGGCGGTATTACTGCCATCGTGCTGAATCTGATTTTCCCACCAGAAAAACAGTAATTCACTGGCGGCGGTAAGATAATTACCGCCGCAGTCTCACCTCTTTAACCATTCCCGCCTTGAGGATTGCGCGTAAATCGTGCATAACTCCCTTATGTGCATTTCACGGGATGGAAGACCATGAAATTTATTGGGAAGCTGCTTCTCTACATTCTCATCGCTCTGTTAGTGGCGATCGCTGGCCTCTATTTTCTTCTGCAAACCCGCTGGGGAGCAGAACATATCAGCGCATGGGTTTCCGAGAATAGCGACTATCATCTGGCCTTCGGGGCGATGGATCACCGTTTTTCCGCGCCATCTCATATCGTGCTGGAGAACGTCACGTTTGGTCGTGATGGCCAGCCCGCGACCCTGGTGGCCAAAAGTGTCGACATTGCGCTAAGCAGTCGGCAACTGACCGAACCACGCCATGTCGATACCATCCTGCTGGAAAACGGGACGCTGAATCTCACCGACCAGACCGCGCCGCTACCGTTCAAAGCCGATCGTCTGCAACTGCGTGATATGGCGTTTAATAGCCCGAATAGCGAATGGAAACTGAGCGCGCAGCGGGTAAATGGCGGCGTAGTTCCGTGGTCACCAAAAGCCGGTAAAGTGCTGGGTACGAAGGCGCAGATTCAGTTTAGTGCCGGATCGCTTTCGCTCAATGATGTTCCTGCCACCAATGTACTGATTGAAGGCAGTATTGATAACGATCGCGTTACGCTGACTAACCTGGGTGCCGACATCGCGCGCGGGACATTAACCGGAAACGCGCAGCGTAACGCCGACGGCAGCTGGCAAGTGGAAAACCTGCGCATGGCGGATATCCGTCTACAAAGCGAAAAATCGCTAACCGACTTCTTTGCGCCATTACGCTCTGTCCCGTCGTTGCAGATTGGTCGCCTGGAAGTGATCGATGCTCGTTTGCAAGGTCCGGACTGGGCGGTGACCGACCTCGATCTCAGCTTGCGCAACATGACCTTCAGTAAAGATGACTGGCAGACACAAGAAGGCAAACTGTCGATGAACGCTAGCGAGTTCATTTATGGTTCGCTGCATTTATTTGACCCGATTATAAACGCGGAATTTTCCCCGCAGGGCGTAGCGCTGCGCCAGTTCACCAGCCGCTGGGAAGGGGGTATGGTCAGAACGTCAGGGAACTGGCTGCGTGACGGGAAAACGTTGATCCTTGATGATGCGGCAATTGCCGGGCTGGAATATACCTTGCCGAAAAACTGGCAACAGTTGTGGATGGAAACGACACCCGGTTGGTTAAACAGCCTGCAACTGAAGAGATTTAGCGCCAGCCGCAATCTGATCATTGATATCGACCCTAACTTCCCGTGGCAGCTCACCACGCTCGATGGTTACGGTGCCAACCTGACGCTGGTTACCGATCATAAATGGGGCGTCTGGAGTGGCTCGGCGAATCTGAATGCCGCCGCCGCGACATTCAATCGTGTTGATGTTCGTCGCCCGTCGCTGGCGCTGACCGCCAACAGCAGCACGGTGAATATCAGCGAACTGAGTGCATTTACTGAAAAAGGCATTCTGGAAGCCACTGCCAGTGTTTCACAAACGCCACAACGTCAGACCCATATCAGCCTGAATGGACGCGGTGTGCCGGTGAATATTTTGCAACAATGGGGATGGCCTGAATTACCGTTGACTGGCGACGGCAATATTCAGCTTACCGCCAGTGGAGATATTCAGGCCAATGCCCCGCTGAAACCTACGGTTAGCGGGCAATTGCATGCCGTGAACGCCGCAAAGCAGCAAGTGACTCAAACCATGAATGCTGGCATCGTTTCCAGCGGTGAAGTTACATCGACGGAGCCGGTGCGGTAAACATCAATCTCGCCGGGTACGACTCAGACGTACCCGGCATTCCATCAATAGATTACAACGTAATTGTCAGCGCATTCCCTTGAGGCTTCACCACCAGCCCCTGCTCACTTTCAGCCTGCGAACCGTCTTGCAGACCATTTACTTTCACAACATTGCGCAGGCACAGTGTCCAGTTCTTCGCCTCGCCCGCACCAGTCACAGTAATCGTGTTGCCAGTACGTGCTGCTTTTAAAGTAAAGATCACCGATCCGTCAGCAGCGGGCACTTCACAGACGGCTTCATGCCCGTCTTGCAGATTAAAGAGGTGGAATGCCGTGCCTTCGTGCCACACGTAATCTGGACGTTGATCGTTGTTGCCCAGCGCCAGTAGAGTGTTATCACGCACATAAACGGGCAGACTCAGGAAGCCGTGCTGCTGTTTATGCCAGCGACTACCGTCGAGTTCATCGTTGTGCCACAGGTGTGTCCAGCGACCTTCCGGCAGGTAGAACTGCACATCGCCCGCTTCAGTGAACACCGGCGCAACCATCACGTTGTCGCCTAACATGTATTGACGGTCAAGGTAATCACAAGCCGGATCGTCCGGGAACTCCATCATCATGGCCCGCATCATCGGCGTACCCCGCGCGTTCGCACGCGCAGCTTCACGATACAGATACGGCATCATGCGGCATTTCAGTTGCGTGAAGAAGCGCACCACATCACAGGACTCATCATCGTAGGCCCACGGCACACGATAAGATTTGCTACCGTGTAAACGGCTATGGCTGGAGAGCAAACCAAACGCGCACCAGCGTTTGTAAACGTGCGCCGGAGCGGTATTTTCAAAGCCGCCGATATCGTGGCTCCAGAAGCCAAAACCTGAAAGGCCAATAGACAAACCACCGCGCAGGCTTTCCGCCATTGATTCGTAGTTAGCGTAACAATCGCCACCCCAGTGTACCGGGAATTTCTGCGCACCGACGGAGGCCGAGCGGGCAAACAAGACAGCTTCTTCCTCACCAACGGTGTCCTTGAGCACGTTCCACACCAGTTCGTTGTAGATGTACGCATAATGGTTATGCATTTTCTGCGGATCGGAACCGTCAAACCACTGAACATCAGTTGGGATACGTTCGCCAAAGTCGGTCTTAAAGCAATCAACGCCCATCGCGACCAGACCTTTCAGTTTGTCGGCGTACCATTTGCAGGCATCCGGATTGGTAAAGTCATAAATCGCCAGACCTGGCTGCCATTTATCCCACTGCCATAGCGAACCGTCCGGGCGTTTGAGTAAATAGCCTTTCTCTTGTAACTCTTTAAAGACGGGGGATTTTTGACCGATATAGGGGTTAATCCAGACGCAGATTTTCAGCCCTTTCGCTTTCAGGCGGCGGATCATCCCTTCCGGGTCAGGGAAAGTCAGCGGGTCCCACTCAAAATCGCACCACTGGAAGGCTTTCATCCAGAAACAGTCAAAGTGGAAAACATGCAGCGGCAGATTGCGTTCCGCCATACCATCGATAAAGCTGTTTACCGTCGCTTCGTCGTAGTTGGTGGTAAATGAAGTGGTTAGCCACAGGCCGAAGGACCACGCGGGCGGCAGCGCCGGACGACCAGTAAAGCGGGTATAACGATCAAGTACCGCTTTCGGCGTCGGGCCGTCGATAACAAAGTATTCGAGATATTCACTCTCAACGCTGAACTGCACTTTGGAGACTTTCTCCGATCCCACTTCAAAAGAGACACACTGGGGATGATTGACCAGTACCCCATAACCACGGTTAGTCATGTAGAACGGGATATTTTTATACGCCTGTTCAGTACTTGTGCCGCCGTCCCGGTTCCAGGTCTCTACCGTCTGGCCATTGCGCACCAGGGCAGTAAAGCGCTCTCCCAGACCGTAAACTGTTTCGCCAACGCCAAGATCAAGCCGCTCAAACATATAATTGCGTTGATTATTCGTGTCCTGCACGTAGCCATTATTTTTCACCTGACTACCGGTAATACGTTCGCCGTTGCGCAGAAAATCCAGTGACCAGAACTCACCTTTGCTGACACGCGCGCTTAAGTTGCCACTTTTAAACTCAGCATAACGTTCTGTGTTTTCGATTGTGACCTTCACGTCCTGCAAAATATTGAGCGGATAATGAGGACCGTTATTCAGCGCCCCCTGAAAATGCTCAATCCGCACACCGACAATACCTTCCTGTGGGGAGAAAAAGCGCAGCGTAAATAAAGGCGTATCAAGCTGCCAGGTACGTTCACGCACATCACGGGGGGCAGCATAGACCACCATTTCATTATCCTGCTGTTCAACCTCGAACACCTGAAGCGGGTGAATCAAATTGAGGCCAGGTTGAATCAACCAGTTTCCATCGCTAATTTTCATTGCCGTTCCTTAGTTCTGCACTTCTTGAGAGGTGAATTGTTGCTGGCAACGGCGTTTACCCTGAGCCAGCTGTTCCATAACGGTTTTCAGATTGTGCGTCGTGAGTGAGTAGTAGCGTTTAGCGATAATCGCGCTCAGCAAATAACAGATCGCCGGAACAATCGTGAATAGCGCAATAATGATGCTAATCGTGGCGCTGTTCTGCGCTTTTTCTGCCGCATCATATCCGCCATAAGCCAGCATCCAGCCGATAAGAGCGCCGCCGAAGGCCAACCCCAGTTTGAGCACAAACAGCGTGCCAGCAAAACTGATCCCGGTCAGGCGTTTACCATTGCACCACTCGCCGTAGTCGACGGTATCGGACATCATTACCCACTGGATAGGTGTCACCAGTTGATGCAACACACCAATCACGAAGATGAAGACAAACATAGTGATGCTGGCCTGCATGGGAACAAAGAACATCGCGAGGCTAATCACTGCCAGCAGGGCGTTCGTCCACCAGAAGATAGTGACTTTACATTTCCAGTCGGTCAGAGGTTTTGCCAGTGCGGAACCAATCAGGTTACCCACGCAATAAGTGGTGAGAAAAGCGACAAACACTTCCGGCGTGCCCAAAATCCATGTGACGTAATACATCATCGCCCCACCGCGTACGCACACCGCCAGGATATTGAAAATGGTTAGTAAACCGACAATCCGCCACTGGTCGTTTTGCCAGATATCACGTAAATCTTCCCGCATAGACGTTGTTGTAGGTGGTGCTTCAACGCGTTCTTTAGTGGTGAAGAAACAAAATGCCAGCATCATGAATGCCACCACGGAAAGGACCGCGATACCGCCCTGGAAACCGAGTGGTTTATTATCACCGCCAATTAAATTAACCAGTGGCATCATCAGAACAGTAGAAAGCATGCCTCCCGCGGTCGCCAGCACAAAACGCCAGGATTGCAGCGAGATACGCTGAGTCGGGTCATTGGTGATTACACCACCCAATGCGCAGTAAGGGATATTGACGACGGTATAAAGTAAGGTAAGTAGGGTGTAAGTAATTGCTGCATAGATCATTTTGCCGTTCATACTGAGATCTGGCGTGCTATAGGCCAGTACACAGACGATCCCGAATGGCAGTGCGCCAAACAGTACCCACGGACGAAATTTACCCCAGCGAGAGCGCGTTCGATCGGCCAACAACCCCATGCAAGGATCGGAAATCGCATCCAGTGCACGAGCGACCAAAAACATGGTTCCGACAAAACCGGCAGGAATGCCAAAAATATCGGTATAAAAGAACATCATATATAACATTACGTTATCGAAAATAATGTGGCTGGCGGCGTCTCCCATGCCATAACCAATTTTCTCTTTAACGGACAACACTTCACTCTTCATCTGCTTTTCCTTGATGCTATAGGGGTGCTGAGACCGATAACGCATTTTGTAAACCATCCCTGTGAGAGCGAATATTCCGATATCTGGTTATTAATTTATGATTCTTGTTTTATGTGATCGTGGTAGCGTTAATTCCGCTCATATATCATTGTAAAATATGGGTTTTATATGAACTATAATGCTTTCGTGATAATACGCTGCGTGTATTAGGCGGAAAAAACTGATCTGGGGGATGTAGAAACTCAAGGAAGTAGCTATAATGCGCCCCGCCTCCATGTAGCAATCGAGGCGCGGAAGATCGTCGTCTCCGGTGAGGCGGCTGGACTTCAAATCCAGTTGGGGCCGCCAGCGGTCCCGGGCAGGTTCGACTCCTGTGATCTTCCGCCAAAATGCCTCTCCTGACGTTCTCCAACCCCTTGTAATACTGTCAATCCAGATATTTTCTACTGCTCAATATTCAATCGGCTTCAGGAATACCTGGTCTAAGGTTTTGTGATGGACGATGAGCGGCTGAAGAATCCGCCTGTCGGTTCTTCTGTCCTCGAACGCATCCGCGATATTCACGCCAGTATGCGCCGTGTTTATTTGCAGGTGATTTGCCCCCCTGCTGACTCTCAGCCAACTGTATCGCCATTAAGGTGAAGATGTTGTTTTACTCGCCCCAGAACACCCTTTTTTATACGACTATTCTATTTCTTTAACCGCTGGCGAAAAAAACTGACTATAAACTTCACCAATAATCAGACTGCCATCAAGATTAATTTGTTCATTTAATATATCAAATCAACTTGTTTTATTTTTACTATCAAAAATAGCTCATTGCCTTACTATAATTAATATATAAATTCGGTAATTAATTCTTAACATGCTTTTGCTAATAATCTCAATTGCTGGCCCTATAATATTGCGCTAGCATTGCTTTCTGGTTGTATCAGCGATACTCAAAAATTCTTAATACAATACTCATTCGACTGGTACTTATTTGTAACTCAGTTATATTTTTTCGCCCGGTGATTCAGAAGAATGCAAAAAACGGCTACCACTCCATCAAAAATACTTGATCTCACTGCCGCGGCATTTTTACTTGTCGCCTTTCTGACGGGTATTGCGGGCGCTCTTCAGACTCCTACCCTAAGTATATTCCTCGCAGATGAACTGAAAGCCCGTCCTATAATGGTAGGTTTTTTCTTCACCGGTAGCGCTATTATGGGAATTCTGGTCAGTCAATTTCTGGCAAGGCACTCCGATAAACAAGGCGACCGTAAATTACTGATTCTGCTATGTTGCTTATTTGGAGTGCTGGCCTGCACGCTTTTTGCGTGGAATCGCAACTACTTCATTCTCCTCTCAACGGGCGTACTTCTGAGTAGTTTTGCTTCCACCGCAAACCCGCAAATGTTCGCCCTCGCCCGTGAACACGCCGACAGAACAGGCCGTGAGACGGTCATGTTCAGTACATTTTTACGTGCTCAGATCTCGCTTGCCTGGGTTATCGGGCCACCGCTCGCTTATGAACTGGCAATGGGATTTAGTTTTAAAGTGATGTATCTCACCGCTGCCATCGCATTTGTTGTTTGCGGGCTGATAGTCTGGTTGTTTTTGCCATCAATACAAAGAAATATTCCTGTCGTTACCCAACCCGTAGAAATTTTACCCTCCACCCACAGGAAGCGGGATACGCGGCTACTTTTTGTGGTCTGTTCAATGATGTGGGCGGCGAATAATCTCTACATGATAAATATGCCGCTATTTATTATTGATGAACTGCATCTAACCGATAAACTGGCTGGAGAAATGATTGGTATCGCTGCCGGTCTGGAAATTCCGATGATGTTAATCGCAGGCTATTACATGAAACGTATTGGCAAGCGACTATTAATGCTCATTGCTATCGTGAGTGGAATGTGTTTTTACGCCAGCGTACTCATGGCGACGACTCCGGCGGTTGAGCTGGAATTGCAAATTCTTAATGCCATCTTCCTTGGTATTCTCTGTGGTATCGGCATGCTTTATTTTCAGGACCTGATGCCTGAAAAAATAGGCTCTGCGACAACGTTATATGCAAATACTTCACGCGTCGGCTGGATTATCGCCGGCTCTGTTGACGGAATTATGGTTGAAATCTGGAGCTACCATGCGTTGTTCTGGCTGGCGATAGGGATGTTGGGTATTGCGATGATTTGCCTGCTGTTTATTAAAGATATTTAGCTCACCAGTCTGGGCTAAGAAAAATCGGCGTGGCGCAAACAGAGCCATCCTCGCCATTTTTGCTATCATGCCTGCATACATAAACGACAAAACAGTATGCAGAGGGAAAAATGGGTTCCACCAGAAAGGGGATGCTGAACGTTCTGATTGCCGCCGTGTTGTGGGGAAGTTCAGGGGTCTGCGCGCAATACATCATGGAGCAAAGCCAGATGTCGTCGCAGTTTTTGACTATGACGCGTTTGATATTCGCCGGTTTGATTCTACTGACGCTGTCATTTGTTCATGGCGATAAAATCTTTTCTATTATTAACAATCATAAAGATGCAATTAGCCTGCTGATTTTTTCCGTGGTTGGCGCGCTAACTGTACAGCTCACTTTTTTGCTAACCATCGAAAAATCGAACGCAGCCACGGCAACGGTGCTGCAATTCCTCTCACCGACGATTATCGTCGCCTGGTTCTCACTGGTGCGTAAATCGCGCCCGGGCATTCTGGTTTTCTGCGCTATTTTGACATCGCTGGTCGGGACTTTTTTATTGGTGACACACGGTAATCCGACGTCATTATCGATCTCTCCTGCCGCGTTGTTCTGGGGCATTGCCTCGGCATTTGCTGCTGCATTCTATACCACCTATCCCTCAACGCTAATTGCCCGCTATGGCACGTTGTCTGTCGTCGGCTGGAGTATGCTGATCGGCGGTCTGATTCTGTTGCCTTTTTATGCCAGACAAGGGACAAACTTTGTCGTTAACGGCAGTTTGATTTTGGCGTTTTTTTATTTGATCGTCATTGGTACGTCCCTGACATTTAGTCTGTACCTGAAAGGAGCACAATTAATTGGCGGTCCAAAAGCCAGCATTTTGAGCTGTGCAGAACCATTAAGTAGCGCGCTACTCTCTTTGCTGTTGCTGGGGATCACGTTCACATTACCGGACTGGCTGGGAACGCTGCTGATTCTGTCATCGGTAATTTTGATTTCAATGGATTCCCGTCGCCGCGCCAGAAAAATAAATCGTCCGGCGCGGGATGAGTGAGAATTACCAGCCAGGCACCGCGCCACCGTTAAAGATGGTTTCTGCCGCTTTAGCGACTTCGGATGATTGATAAGATTGCAGAAATTCCTTCACGTTTTCTGCATTCTTATTATCTTCCCGTGCCACCAAAATATTCACATACGGCGAATTTTTATCTTCAATAAATACGCTGTCGTGCACCGGAGAAAGCCCGGTCTGCTGAATGTAAGTGGTGCTGATAATCGCCACATCAACTTTGGGATCATCCAGTACGCGCGGGAGCTGCGCCCCCTCGAGTTCCATAATCTGCAAATGACGAGGATTATCGGTTATATCCAGCGCGGTAGGTAATAACCCTTTTCCCTCTTTCAGAGTAATTAGCTTCTCTTTTTGCAACAGTAAAAGTGCGCGACCAAGGTTGGTCGGGTCGTTGGGGATCGCCACTGTCGCGCCTTCTTTTATTTGCGCCACGGTTTTGATTTTTTTGGAATAACCCGCCATAGGGAAGACAAACGTATTTCCCACCGCTACCAGTTTATAACCATGCGCCTGATTATCTTGTTCAAGAAAGGGTCGATGCTGGAAGACATTCGCATCAAGTTCGCCATGATTTGTCGCATCGTTCGGTAGCAACGAACCGCTAAATCCTACCAGTTCAACATCGAGGCCATATTTCTCTTTTGCCACCTTTTTAGCGACTTCCGCGACATCTTGTTCTGCGCCATTTATAACGCCAACTTTAATGTGTTTTGCATCGCTGCTACTCTGGTCGCAACCTGCCAGCAGAATTCCGGCCAGCAATAATGCGGCCCCTGTCCGTAGATGATGTGTTGTCAGTTTCATTTTTTTATCCTTTTATTAATGATTACCTGACTATAGCGGTAAGGTCGCTGCGGTTTAAAAAACGAAACGCTATCGATAAGAATAAAAAGGAATAAAAGTGGAATATAAAGTCTGGCACTTCTTACTGACCACGCAAGCGCGTTTCGTACAGCATGATGAGAGCGATGAAAGCAAACTACACTTATGCTTCATTCGATACACATTTGTAAAAGGTTGAATCCATGAAACCAACGACACTACTGCTTATTTTCACTTTTTTCGCTATGCCAGGCATCGTATACGCCGAGTCGCCTTTTAGCTCACTGCAGTCCGCAAAAGAGAAAACCACGGTATTACAAGATTTACGTAAAATTTGCACGCCACAGGCGTCATTATCAGATGAAGCGTGGGAAAAGTTAATGTTGTCAGATGAAAACAATAAACAACATATACGCGAGGCCATCGTGGCGATGGAACGTAATAATCAGAGCAATTATTGGGAAGCGTTGGGTAAGGTAGAATGCCCGGATATGTAAGAACAGCAACAACTACTGACCAACGCTTCTTTACCTGATATCAGGATTTCTTCATTTTCACCTTTGCAGTAACCAACAATGCAGTCAGCAACATCAATGTGCCGGACAACATCAACGGCGAAGTCAGACCAATATTATCCAGCGCATAACCGCCGATTGCCGCGCCACAGGTATTAGCAAGCTGAATAACCGCCACCTGAATAGACCCGGCTTTTTCTGCCTGATCGGCCAGCGAGCGGGTGATCCACGTTGACCAGCCGACGGGAACCAATGCAAAAGTTAGCCCCCAGATAATCGCCACGCCGGTAGCAACGATTTTATCGCTTCCCCACAACGTCAGTACCAACGCACTCACAGCCAGTATTAACGGCGCGCCTGCTAAGGCCAGTTTTACCGAACGTTTAAGAATGAACGACGAAAGCGACGTACCAATAAAGCTGGCGATACCAAAACTCAACAGCACCAGCGTTAAGCCATCCACGCCGAATCCCGCCAGGTTCATATACACCGGGCGAATATACGTGAAGAAAGCAAACTGCCCGGCGAAAGACATGAAGATGGCGATCATCCCTGCCATCACACCCGGACGTTGTAATAAGCGGAAAGTATTTTGTTTCTGATGCGAGGGTTCGCCTGGCAGTGAAGGCAATGATTTGATAATCCAGAAAATACACAGCACGCCCATCACCGCCGCCGCATTAAAGACATTGCGCCAACCGATAAGCTCGCCTAAAAAACTGCCCAACGGCGCGGCAATCACCAGCGCAATAGAAACCGCGCCGAAGATCACCGACAGCGCCTTCGGCACCGTACGCGGCGGCACCAGACGCATGGTCAGCGACGCCGACATCGCCCAGAACCCGCCCAGCGCCAGCCCCAGACAGGCACGACCGATTAAAAGCAAACTGAATGAGTTAGCAAAGGAAACCAGCAAGCAGGAGAGCGTCAGCAAAACGGCAAACAAAATAACAACGTAGCGGCGGTCAGTAGCCTGAATTGTCTGGGTAATAAACAAACTGGCAAACATTGCCACAAAGGCGGTCACGGTCACCGATTGCCCGGCAACCCCTTCCGAAATGCCTAAATCCTGGGCCATTGGCGTCAACAAACTGACGGGCAAAAACTCAACGATAATCAGACAGGCGACACAAAACGCCACCGAGAAAACGGCTGACCAGTTCGGTCGGGTGATGGCATCCGCGCCGCGGTTTTCGGCAATAAATTCACTCATGGTGTTACCCGTGGCATGTTTCAGGGGAAAAGCCGACCACTTTAACATTGAAATGTGTGACGCATTTAACGTTTTTGCAACTTTTACGGTGTTGCTTGAGCTGGAGTTAAGATCGAAACGGAACAGGGCAAAGATTACCGGATGCGGCGTGAACGTCTTATCCACCCGACAGGTCAGGCGCGGTCTGTAGGCTGATAAGACGAAACGGTTTCAATGCAACCAGTGAACGCCCTCGGCAGGCTGAAAGAACGCGTTATAGCGCATCTGAAAAGCATTAATATCCTGCATTTCAGGTTCGGTTTCGCGCAGAAAACCTAGCGCCAGCCTGACCTGAGCGTCGGTAATCGGCGCGGCGAGGCGAGCTTTTTGTAAAATCCGATGCCATTGCAGCAGGTTCTGTTCGCTACCATCGACAATGACAATTTGCCAGATGAGCAACACCTGCGCGGCGTTTTGCAGGTGCGACTCATCCGGACGATGCAAATAACGTAAAAATTCGTCACCAGCTGACTTTCCCATTTGATCGACCATCGACTCCACGGGTACGACATCGATGTTCAGCCGATCGCTGAGACGGCGAATCGCTTTTCTGGCCCCGGATGTCAGCACCCGAAAACCAACCACAAACACTACCGCCAGCGTGGCGAGCATTATCCAGATCATGAGTTCTCCTGCGTAATCAGAACTCATGATATCTGGAAACCCTCGCCAGTTACTAATCCACCAGAATAATCTTCAGTGCAAACAGAGCTGCGACCACCACCACACACAGGTTCAGATCGCGCCAGCGCCCGGTGCATACTTTCATGATGCAGTACGACATAAAGCCGAGTGCAATCCCTTCGGTGATCGAGAAAGTAAAGGGCATCATCACCGTGGTAATAAACGCAGGCACCGATTCGGTAAAATCATCCCAGTTAACGCGCGCCAGGCTCGAAGTCATCAGCACGCCAACAAAGATTAACGCTCCGGCGGTTGCGTAAGGAGGAACTATCGCCACCAGCGGTGAGAAGAACATAACCAACAGGAACATAACGCCAACCACAACCGCAGTCAGCCCCGTGCGGCCACCGACTGCCACACCAGAAGTACTTTCAATATAGGCAGTAACAGACGAGGTGCCGATAAACGCACCCGCCACCGAACTGACGCTATCAACATACAGCGCCTTATTCATATTGGGGAATTTACCGTTACCATCTATTAAGCCCGCTTTATCAGTTACACCAATTAATGTTCCTGATGAATCAAATAGGTTGATCAGCATAAAGGAGAAAATGATACCGGCGAGTTCAAGTGTTAACGCGCCGCTCAAATCTACTTCACCAATGACGCCGCTAATATCAGGCGGAATGGAATAGACGCCGCTAAAATGAACATCACCGAAAAATAATCCACAGCAAGACGTCACCACAATAGAAACCAGCACCGCGGCATGAAAATGACGTGATGACAACACGGTTATAATAAAAAACCCTAAAATACCTAACAACACGCCGTGAGAACTTAAATCGCCAATCATCACCAGCGTGTCTTTATTGGCGACAATAACGCCAGTATTTTTTAATCCCATTAAGGCGATAAATAATCCAATTCCGCTGGTGATACCAATACGTAAACTTAAGGGAATGTTGGAGATCATCCAGTACCGGATACGAAACAGCGTGAGCAAAAATAGTCCAACTGCGCCCCAGAATATTGCGCCCATCCCGGTCTGCCAGGAGATGCCCATCGCCCCCACGACCACGAAGGCAAAGAAGGCGTTCAGCCCCATTGCCGGAGCCAGCGCCACGGGTAAGTTAGCAAATATCCCCATCGCAATACTGCCGATACCGGCAATCAAACAGGTGGTAACAAACACCACTTTCGGGTCCATTTGTGCCGCGCCGAGGATTTGCGGGTTCACAAAAACGATGTACACCATGGTTAAAAAAGTGGTCATCCCCGCAATCAATTCTGTGCGGACGGTGGTCCCATGCTGAGGTAGTTTAAATAATCGCGAAAGCGTCCCTGATTCATTACTCACGTAATCGGTATTGTCATTATTCATTTTTTTGTCCATTGGAGGAGATTTAATCCCTTGCTTTTGTAAAACAAATGACAACAACGGTTCAGTGATAATTATCACATTTCAATTGCACATTAATGGATATTCTTTAATAATCTCGCGACGTTTCTTTATGATAAATAATAATCAAATTGATAAAATCAAAATGAGAAAAATATGAATAATTCTATTAACCATAAATTTCATCACATTAGCCGGGCTGAATACCAGGAATTGTTAGCCGTTTCCCGTGGCGACGCTGTTGCCGATTATATTATTGATAATGTCTCTATTCTCGACCTGATCAATGGCGGAGAAATTTCCGGCCCAATTGTGATTAAAGGACGTTACATTGCCGGTGTTGGCGCAGAATACGCTGATGCTCCGGCTTTGCAGCGGATTGATGCTCGCGGCGCAACGGCGGTGCCAGGGTTTATTGATGCTCACCTGCATATTGAATCCAGCATGATGACGCCGGTCACTTTTGAAACCGCTACCCTGCCGCGCGGCCTGACGACCGTTATTTGCGACCCTCATGAAATCGTCAACGTGATGGGAGAAGCCGGATTCGCCTGGTTTGCCCGCTGTGCCGAACAGGCAAGGCAAAACCAGTACTTACAGGTCAGCTCTTGCGTACCCGCCCTGGAAGGCTGCGATGTTAACGGTGCCAGTTTTACCCTTGAACAGATGCTCGCCTGGCGGGACCATCCGCAGGTTACCGGCCTTGCAGAAATGATGGACTACCCTGGCGTAATTAGCGGGCAGAATGCGCTGCTCGATAAACTGGATGCATTTCGCCACCTGACGCTGGACGGTCACTGCCCGGGTTTGGGTGGTAAAGAACTTAACGCCTATATTACTGCGGGTATTGAAAACTGCCACGAAAGTTATCAGCTGGAAGAAGGACGCCGGAAATTACAACTCGGCATGTCGTTGATGATCCGCGAAGGGTCCGCTGCCCGCAATCTCAACGCGCTGGCACCGTTGATCAACGAATTTAACAGCCCGCAATGCATGCTCTGTACCGATGACCGTAACCCGTGGGAGATCGCCCATGAAGGACACATCGATGCCTTAATTCGCCGCCTGATCGAACAACACAATGTGCCGCTGCATGTGGCATATCGCGTCGCCAGCTGGTCGACGGCGCGCCACTTTGGTCTGAATCACCTCGGCTTACTGGCACCCGGCAAGCAGGCCGATATCGTCCTGTTGAGCGATGCGCGTAAGGTCACGGTGCAGCAGGTACTGGTGAAAGGCGAGCCGATTGATGCGCAAACCTTACAGGCGGAAGAGTCGGCGAGACTGGCACAATCCGCTCCGCCATATGGCAACACCATTGCCCGCCAGCCAGTTTCCGCCAGCGACTTTGCCCTGCAATTTACGCCCGGAAAACGCTATCGGGTCATTGACGTCATCCATAACGAATTGATTACGCACTCCCACTCCAGCGTCTACAGCGAAAATGGTTTTGATCGCGATGATGTGAGCTTTATTGCCGTACTTGAGCGTTACGGGCAACGGCTGGCTCCGGCTTGTGGTTTGCTTGGCGGCTTTGGACTGAATGAAGGTGCGCTGGCTGCGACGGTCAGCCATGACAGCCATAATATTGTGGTGATCGGTCGCAGTGCCGAAGAGATGGCGCTGGCGGTCAATCAGGTGATTCAGGATGGCGGCGGGCTGTGCGTGGTACGTAACGGCCAGGTCCAAAGTCATCTGCCGTTGCCCATTGCCGGCCTGATGAGCACCGACACGGCGCAGTCGCTGGCGGAACAGATTGACGCCTTGAAAGCCGCCGCCCGTGAATGCGGTCCGTTACCCGATGAGCCGTTTATTCAGATGGCGTTTCTTTCTCTGCCAGTGATCCCCGCGCTAAAACTAACCAGTCAGGGGCTATTTGATGGCGAGAAGTTTGCCTTCACTACGCTGGAAGTCACGGAATAATAAAAAAGCCCGGCGTCATGCCGGGCAAAAGTCACCAGTTACGTTTATGCCACTGTCAACTGCTGAATTTTTTTCTCGCGGCGGATTTTGCGTTCTTCCATCACCGCCACTATCGCCATCAGGCAGATACAACCAATCGCGGCGATATCAAGTGCGGCGAAGGTGCCTGCCCAGCCGGTAAGGCCGAATACCGGCGTCCCATCGGCAATCATTCCCAGACCTAACTTGGCAAAGCTGTCACCAATCAGGTAAGCAAAGGTGCCTTTAATACCATCGGCAGCGCCAATCGCTTTTTTAGGTACAAAGCCAACAGCAGCCACACCAATCAACAATTGCGGGCCAAAGACCAGGAAACCCAACGCAAAGAGAGAAGCCAGATAGATATATTCGTTGCTGGCATGTTGATACACACCGAGCGTGGCGATAATCAGCGCCAGCGCGATGCAGGCCACCAGGCCACGGCGACCGTTCGCCAGGTCAGAGAGCCAGCCCCACAGCAGCGTACCGACCAGCGCACCAGCTTCAAACAGCGTAAAGCCCTGAATCGCCACCGCTTTAGAGAGTTTCAGTTCCTGGAACGCGTATACGGTTGACCACTGGTCGATACCAATACGTACCACATAGAGGAAAATGTTGGCGAAGCACAGCAGCCAGATCACTTTGTTTTTCAGCACATACTCAACAAAGATCTGCCACTTGGTCATATCGGTAGATTCTGTCTCTTTGTCCTCTTCGCTGATCTCCTCGCCGAACAGTTCTTCAGCTTTGCCGAGGCCATAAGATTCCGGGGAGTCGCTACCGTAACGCAGGCCGATAAAACCGACAATCAGCGCGATAATCGACGGGAAGATAAACATGCCGATGACATGGCCATCGAACAGGTAATTTGCCCCGAACAGCGCCACACCTGCTGCGCCTGCACCGCCAAGGTTGTGAGAAATATTCCAGAAACCGAGGAATGTCCCGCGTTTACGACGCGGCGTCCATTTGGTGATGGTGGAGTAACTGCACGAACCGCCGGTACTCTGGAAAAAGCCGCTTAAGGCGTAGAAGGCAATCATCAGGAACAGGCTAACCGAGCCGCTGCCCATACTGGCACTGAAGCCCAGCATACAAATAGCAGAGAGGATAAGCATGAACGGCAGGAATTGTTTGGTGTTTTTGCCGTCGGCGTAGTATGAAACCAACGTTTTACCCACGCCATAAGTGATGGAGAAACCCAGGCCGATCATCCCCAGCTGCGTCATGCTCAACCCGTAGGTCGAAATCATATCGTTCTGCGCGATGTTAAAGTTCTTGCGAATCAGGTACATCGTCAGGTAGCCGATAAAGACCACCAGGTAGGATTGCATGAACGGTTTGAACCACATTTTGCGCCGCACTTCGAGCGGAAGGTCCAGGGTCGGCTTGCGAACTTGGTTTAGGAAAGCCAGCATGGGTTACTCCTGAAATGAATACCTGCGTGAGGCATGCATTGTAAAAATCAGCAGCAAATCAGGCCTGAGATAGCGTCCAGGAAAAACCTGGAAAATTTCTTAGTTTTGCCGGATATGAAGTGAAAAGGTGAGATGCATCACGCTTCACGCGGTGTCTGGGCGTTCAAAAAGGGCAGTAACAGCAGTGCGGAAATCCCGGCGGCGATAGAGATAACCACAAAAAATCCGCTCCAGTGCCAGGTATCGAGCACTTTCGCCAGCGGCCAACCAGCAAGCGACGCCCCCAGATAAGCAAACAAGCCGACAAACCCCGTCGCCGCCCCTGCCGCCTCTTTGTGGGAACACTCTGCCGCCGCCATACCAATTAACATCTGCGGGCCAAAGACAAAAAAACCAATGGTGAAGAAGCAGGTTGCCTGCATCACGTAGCTGGCAAATGGCATCAGCCACAGGGAGCCGACTGAAAGCAAAATTCCGGCGGCGAAAATCAAATTCATCGGCCCTCGGTTGCCGTTAAACAATTTGTCCGAGCCCCAACCCGCTACCAGCGCACCGATAAATCCACCCAGTTCAAACATCGTCACTGCCGTATTCGCCGTGACCAGATCGACGCCCAGCGTCTCGGACATATACAAATTGCCCCAGTCGTTGATCGCCGCCCGGACCACATAGACCAGCACATAGCAAAACGAAAGCAGCCAGATATACGGATTCAGCAACACATATTTGGTGAGGATCTCTTTACGCGTCAGCCCTGCCCCTTCTTGTTGTTGAGCTATCTCCAGCGCGTCGTGTCGCCATTCACCGACCGCCGGTAAACCTAACGCCTGCGGGCGATCGCGCAGCCGCCAGCAGAGAAAAATTCCCACGACGATCGCCATACAACCAGCAATCATCATCCCGGCACGCCAGCCGTAATGTAGTGCAGCCGCTGCCATCACAATGGGAATGAGTGCGCCGCCGACGTTATGCGCCGTGTTCCATAATGCCCACCAACCGCCGCGCTCGGTACGAGAATACCAGGCCGTTAACAGACGCGCACACACCGGTGAACCCCAGCCCTGGAAAAAGGCGTTCAGCACCCAGAGCACGGCAAACGCCCATAGCGACGTCGAGAAGCCAAACAGAATGTTGATGATGCCAGTGGCGATAAGCCCTATCCCCATAAAATAACGGGCATTTGAGCGATCGCTGACAATGCCGGAGACAAACTTCGACACGCCGTAAGTAATGTAAAACAGGGTCGCTAATAGGCCGATATCGCTACGGCTGAGCACGCCGTTAGCAAGGATTTCTGGTACGGCGGCGTTAAAACTTTTACGCGTGAAGTAAAACAGCGCGTAACCCAGCCAGATGGTCAGCAGAATATGCCGACGCCAGTAGCGATAACGGGCATCAATTTCATGTTTATCAGTCATTAATGGCGCATCGGCAGGCGCTTTCAGAAACGGCAACATCATCGAACCTTAGACATAACGTTGAGGTAGAGAAACGCTGACACGCGTGCCGTGCAGACAGGAAATGTGTAATGTGCCACCCAGCGCCGTTACGCGCTCGCGCATTCCGGTGAGGCCAAAACCTTGTTGCCCGGAACCCGGCGGCAAACCGCTGCCATCGTCTTCAATAACCAGCATCAACCGTTCATCCTGCTGCCAGCCTTGCAGGGTGACCGCGCTGGCATCAGCATGTTTCACAATGTTGTTCAGCCCTTCCTGGCAGACACGAAACAGCGTCACGCGCTGGTTTTCGCTTAACGCTGATTCATCGATTCGCCATTCGAGATGGCTGACAATACCGCGCCCTTCCAGCTCCATTTCCCGCATCAGTGAGCGGATGGCCTGCTCCAGGGTGAGATCATCCAACTGGCGCGGACGTAACCGACCCAACAAACGGCGCACCGCGTCGTAAACGCCCAGCGATAGTTGTTCGATGAGCTGCCCGCTCTGCTTCACGCTGGCGTTATCTGCCGCCAGCCGCTGAACAATGCCCGCCTGAGTACGAATAGCAGTGATGGTCTGACCGATATCATCATGCAGCTCACGCGCCACATCACGGCGCACGCTCTCTTCGGTTTCCAGCAACCGTTCAGCCAGATGCTGATTGCGCGCCAGTTCCTTTTGCAGCGACTGGTTAAGTTCACGCAACCGCTGGATGCCAGCGCCAAGCAACAACCCTGTCAGACTTTGCACCAGCAGCGAGAGCAATAAATCCACCGGATGATCGCGCCAGGTTTGACTGGCGATCAGCGCGATGGCGTTCATCAACGTCGCAATCAGCGCCCCTTGCCAACCATAGTGCCAGGCCAGCGCGATAATCGGCAGCGCCAGACAGAATGGCGTAAAGCGCGACAGTTCGTCCGGCAATCCCAACTGGAGCCAGAGACTGATAACAAACAGCAGCAAGTACCAGACCAGATGTCGCCCGCGCCAGTTGATTGGCTGAGAAACCAGTGACGGGCCGAGCGGCAGCCAGGTGTTATTGGCGAGATAGTGCCAGAACACCAGACATATCGGGGCCAGCGTCAGGCCGCCAGTTAAAGTCAGCAACAGCGCATTCCACGACTCTTTGCCGTGCCAAAGCCAGGGCAGCGACTGCAACAACGCCGCCGCCGTTAACGCCGCCCCCTGTAACAGCAAGGTGCGCCAGTCACGCTGATGGCGATAGCGCGAGATCAGCGCTACGGGCAGTAACGTCAGTAAACTACCGATCATCAATAACGGAAAATGGGTTAAACCGACCGCCTGCGTTAGCCAGTAAATCAGCAGCCACTCCGCGCCCAGCAGCACCGGCCAGTATCCGCGCGGGCATTGCAGCATTAGCCCCAGACGCAGACCAAACGGAAATAACAGCACCGCCATATCAGGGCGCTCAACCAGATGCAGGCTGATACTCCACAGGCAAAACCATGCGGCAGAGAAGATAAAAAAGCAGGCAATAACGGTAATTAAGCGGGAGAACAACGTCTTCATCACCAGCCATCAAACATGCGGCGCGCCAGCTCTACGTCGTTACTGACGCCCAGTTTTTCCATCAGATTGGCGCGATGGACGTGTACCGTTTTCGGTGACAAGCCCAGTTCGGCGGCAATCTCTTTCACCGCCATTCCTTGCGCCAGTTTTTCCGCCACCTGGCGTTCACGTTTGGTTAGCGGGTCCTGACGACCGGATGCCAGTTTAATGGCAATATCCGGCGTCAGATAACAGCCGCCCGTGGCAACCGTATGCACCGCAGCAATGAGTTCATCCGGGCTACAGCGTTTGGAAAGAAAGCCGCGTGCCCCCGCGTTAAGCGCCTGCTCAACCAGCGCAGGACTGTCGTGAACGGAGAGCATAATCGTCGCCATACCTTTCGGCAGCTGGCTTAGCAGCTCCAGACCGGAGATATCGGGCATGGAGATATCGCAAATACACACCTGCACACCGCGCCCCGGCAGCCCCGCCAGCGCCTCGCGCCCCGAACCAAACTCGGCAACTACCTGCAAATCAGGTTCCAGCCCCAGCAGCTGCGCAAAGCCGGAGCGGACGATGAGGTGATCGTCTATAAGGGCAACGGTGATCATGGTCTTGTCCTGGCGGGTAAAAAAAAACGCGCTTACCTTAACGATAAGCGCGATGTTGTTCAAGCCTTGAGCGGTTACTGAAAAAACACCGCGATCTTGTTAAACATCGTCGGATCGGACTGATTACGCTGCACTTTCACGACATCTTCCAGCTTATCGATTTGGCTTATCATCTGCTCCAGACGCTGGTCGTCATTGACCAGTAGCCAGATATGGCTTTTGTCGCTGTCCTGAATCGGCAGACAAAGAATGCCTTCAACGTTAAAAGCGCGGCGGGCAAAAAGGCCACAAACGTGGGTCATTACGCCCGGATGGTTGCGAACGGTGAGCTCCAGAATTACGTTGTCATGAGTTGTGTTTTGCATGGCTTATTCCCCCACCATTTCAGTATTCGCCGCACCTGGCGGCACCATCGGGTAAACTTTTTCTTCGGCATCAATGCGCACATGGATCAGCGCCGGGCCAGGGCGATTGATGATTTCCTGCAATGCAGCCTGCGGATCGGCTTCGTTATTCAAATCACAGGTTTCGAGGCCGAATCCGGCGGCAATCTGCATAAAGTTGATTTTGCCCGGATAGGTGGCGGCAAAAACGCCTTGCTCGTAGAACAGACTCTGTTGCTGATGCACCAGCCCCAGCGCTTCGTTGTTCATCAGAATGATTTTGACATCCAGCTGATTTTCACTGGCGGTCGCCATCTCCTGAATATTCATCATCAGGCTGCCGTCGCCGGAGAAACACAACACTTTGCGATCCGGGTTCGCCAGCGCCGCGCCAATCGCCGCAGGCAGGCCAAAACCCATCGTGCCCAGCCCACCGGAGGTCAGCCACTGGCGTGGGCGATTGAGCGGATAAGCTTGCGCGGTCCACATCTGATGCTGCCCCACATCGGTGGTGATAATCGCATTGTCATCGACACAGGCGGCAACGGCGTTGATCAGGCCGTAATGGCTTAATGGATCGCACGCTTTCGGGATTGGACACGGAAACTCACGCTGCAAATCCGCTACCAACTGGTGCCACTCTGCACGCGGTTGCGCTTCCACCAGCGGGATCAACTGCGCCAGCACGTCATCAACATCCGCCTGAATCGCCACATGCGGCTGCTTGATTTTACCCAGCTCTGCACGGTCGATATCGACATGAATGATTTTGGCATTCGGACAGAACTGCTCGGTTTTGCCAATCGCCCGGTCATCAAAACGCGCACCGAGCACAATCAGTAAATCCGCCTCCTGCAAGATATAGTTAGTGCTGCGCACGCCGTGCATCCCCAGCATACCCAGCGACAACGGATGCGCTTTTGGCAGCATGCCCAGCGCCATTAAAGTCATGGTGGTAGGCAGTTGCGCTTTCTCCGCCAGTTCACGCACCCGCGCAGGCGCATTGATCACACCACCACCCAGATAAAGCACCGGGCGTTTGGCAGCGTTAATCATTGTAGCTGCGTCACGAATGCTTTCTTCGCTAAAGGCGGGTGCAGCGGCTTTTTCTGCCACCGCGGGCTGAGCTTCAATCTCAAAAACCGCCGTTTGCACATCCTTAGGAATGTCTATCCACACCGGGCCTGGGCGGCCTGATTGCGCAATGCGGAAGGCATCGCTCATGACCTGCGGGAGTTCTTCGATATGTCTGACCAGATAGTTGTGTTTGGTGATGGGGATAGAGATGCCGTAGGTGTCGACTTCCTGGAAGGCGTCGGTGCCGATCATCGAGGCGGGAACCTGACCAGTGATGCAAATCAGCGGGATGGAGTCCAGCCGCGCATCGGCAATGGCGGTCACCAGGTTAGTCGCACCCGGTCCGCTACAGGCCATACAGACCGCCGGTTTACCGTCGGTGCGCGCCATTCCCTGAGCGATAAATCCCGCGCCCTGTTCATGGCGAGCCAGAATATGGCGGATTTGCGTACTTTGGCTTAAGGCATCGTAAACAGGCAGGATAGAACCGCCCGGAATGCCCGTCACAATCTTAATGCCCTGCTGTTCCAGGAAATGAACGATAAATTCTGCGCCGGTAAAGCGCTTACGCGTCGATGTTGTGCCCGAACTTGCCATGCTCCAGTCCTTTTCTTCTGGGCCGACTTTCCGGGAGGTGCTTAAACGAAAAACCCCGCCCGGTTTGCGCCGGCGGGGTTTTGGAATCGTGTGTTGTTCCAGTCCCTACGGCGCATTGCCGACGACCACCACCACACGCACGACGACCACTGCGGCGGATGGCGCAGTTGGTAGTAGTTTTGCGTTGAACATGGAAGTAGTCATTGGGGACCTTGTTGGTTTTGTGTTTAACAATATTTATACAAGCACAGCTTTACAGGGGAGACAATGGAAAATTTTTCAGCAAGGGAAAATTGAGGGGTTGATCACGTTTTGTACTGAATTGCAGATAACAAAAAACCCCGCCGGAGCGAGGTTTCGTCAGTCGCCTGCGGCTGGTAACCGCAAAGCACACTGTATTATGTCAACACTGAAAGTATACGTGTTCCGCGCAGAACGCGCAATTTCGGCACGAATTTTGACGTATTTAGTGCATAGTTGAGTATCGATCACAGTTTGCGTTTTGTCCAAATATTACTGTTTATTTATACAGTAAACTTCTATAATATCACTGTACGCAATGTGTTATGCGGGGGCCGCATCGTTACCCGGCGCACTAAGTCCTGGCTGAAACGGGTGGTGCCGTCAGCGCCTTAACCCCGCGTGAGCACACTGTGTTATGTCAACAAGCACAACGTTTCTCCTTGAGATACCGCGTGCACAACAGCTGGCAACAGGCAGCGGAAAGGTACGTCAGCTGGCAGTGCTCCTGAACCACAGGAGACGCGTATGAGCCTGGTGGATATCGCCATTCTTATCCTCAAACTCATTGTTGCAGCACTGCAACTGCTTGATGCTGTTCTGAAATACCTGAAGTAATTCAGATTCAAGTCGCACCAAAGGGGAGCGGGAAACCGCTCCCCTTTTATATTTAGCGTGCGGGTTGGTGTCGGATGCGATGCTGACGCATCTTATCCGCCCTACCATCTCTCCCGGCAACATTTATTGCCGCTTTTGTTTACATATTCTGCCGCTAAACAATTCCCCATTCCTGGCGTATATCTGGCTAACATTCATCAATGTGATAGATTCCTCTCCCGCATTTATGGGAATGCGTAGTGACTTATTCTAATTATTTTTATAAAAGCATCCGTGATAATGAAAAGGCAAAGAAACGTCAATTTGTTATTGATGTTGGTATTACTCGTGGCCGTCGGTCAGATGGCGCAAACCATTTATATTCCAGCTATTGCCGATATGGCGCGCGATCTCAACGTCCGTGAAGGGGCGGTGCAGAGCGTAATGGGCGCTTATCTGCTGACTTACGGTGTCTCACAGCTGTTTTATGGCCCGATTTCCGACCGCGTGGGCCGCCGACCGGTGATCCTCGTCGGAATGTCCATTTTTATGCTGGCAACGCTGGTCGCGGTCACGACCTCCAGTTTGACGGTGTTGATTGCCGCCAGCGCGATGCAGGGGATGGGCACCGGCGTTGGCGGCGTAATGGCGCGTACTTTGCCGCGAGATTTATATGAACGGACACAGTTGCGCCATGCTAACAGCCTGTTAAACATGGGGATTCTCGTCAGTCCGTTGCTCGCACCGCTAATCGGCGGTCTGCTGGATACGATGTGGAACTGGCGCGCCTGTTATCTCTTTTTGTTGGTTCTTTGTGCTGGTGTGACCTTCAGTATGGCCCGCTGGATGCCGGAAACGCGTCCGGTCGATGCACCGCGCACGCGCCTGCTTACCAGTTATAAAACGCTTTTCGGTAACAGCGGTTTTAACTGTTATTTGCTGATGCTGATTGGCGGTCTGGCCGGGATTGCCGCCTTTGAAGCCTGCTCCGGCGTGCTGATGGGCGCGGTGTTAGGGCTGAGCAGTATGACGGTCAGTATTTTGTTTATTCTGCCGATTCCGGCAGCGTTTTTTGGCGCATGGTTTGCCGGACGTCCCAATAAACGCTTCTCCACGTTAATGTGGCAGTCGGTTATCTGCTGCCTGCTGGCTGGCTTGCTGATGTGGATCCCCGACTGGTTTGGCGTGATGAATGTCTGGACGCTGCTCGTTCCCGCCGCGCTGTTCTTTTTCGGTGCCGGGATGCTGTTTCCGCTGGCGACCAGCGGCGCGATGGAGCCGTTCCCCTTCCTGGCGGGCACGGCTGGCGCGCTGGTCGGCGGTCTGCAAAACATTGGTTCCGGCGTGCTGGCGTCGCTCTCTGCGATGTTGCCGCAAACCGGTCAGGGTAGCCTGGGGTTATTGATGACCTTAATGGGATTGTTGATCGTGCTGTGCTGGCTGCCGCTGGCGACGCGGATGTCGCATCAGGGGCAGCCCGTTTAAGCGCACGTCACCGCAGCATCGTCATCAGCTCCATGGGAGAACGATGCTGCTTTATCAGATCACGCATCACCCGCATATGCGGTGCGGAGTAAGAATAAAACGCCTGATAGCCCGCACAAAGCACGCTGTCTGGCGTCTCCTGCCGAGCGTGCGGGCACAGGCGATGCCAGTCGCACGCCTGGCAGTCACGGCGCGGTTGCGGGTTTTCGCTGCCACACCATTTTTGTAAGGTGGCGTCAAAAAGCTCAATCGAGATACGACTGATATCTGCCCGCACCCAACACTCGAACAGGGCAATTAAAAATTTCCCCCACAGCTCTGCTGTCACCGAAGCGGCCGTCAGATCGCCCCGGTCATCAAATTCAAGATAGGGAATGAGCTGTACGGAGCGGATGCCCCGCTGTTTGAAATTGTGATAAAAATCGGCAGGTTGCAGAGCATCCTTGTACTCTACAACCAGTTTATGCCTGTCCTCTTCAGCATCAATGACCTGACTTCCTGTCATGCGACTCTCTCAATAAATACGATAAGTTGATGTATATGCGTTACAGCAAACAGTATTGCGAGAGATAACACCGCGAGGGAGATCAAAAATTTGTCACGGACTACGTGAAATTGGGAAAAATCGCTATTCGTGACATCCATTAAATTGCGATTACGGGTGTAGTGCCAGAGGATCAGCGCCACGATGGCGAGAATGCCAATCGAAATCCAGAATAACATGCCCGCCTGGTGCCAGTTGTGTTTGATAGCCAACGCCATCAACGCGCCGTAGCCCAGCATGGTACGAAACCACGCCAGTGATGTGCGCTCCGGCTGCAGTCCTGGGTCGGCAATGCGTCTGGCTTTGCGGCTATCCGGCATACAACACCAGTCCCATAACGATCACCGCCACGACCATCAATATTAAGCTAATGATTAATAAGCTGTTGGTGTAGGGCAGGTCCTCTTTCAGACGCATCGCTTTTTCATTGCGTAACCAGCGCAGGTAGCCATACATTGCTAACCCGCCGGAAAACAGACACAACAACAACGCCAGCAGTTCACGAATGACGGGCGTGGCGAAATCTGGCGCAAGTTGATCAAGCCCAACCCCCGCCGCCAGAAATCCTAGTGCGGTACGGATCCACGCCAGAAAAGTACGCTCATTAGCCAGCGAGAAGCGGTAATCGGGCGCTTCTCCAAGGCGGGAAATATTCATTGTTGCTCCTTTGCAATTTCACTAACGCTCTATCTTTAGCGGTTTTTTTTAAGAATTTCGTCCGCCCGTTTCCTGATATGCTTTTGCCATCCGCTACAAGGAGGTCAGATGGGTATCATAGCGCAAAATAAAATCAGTTCATTGGGCATGCTGTTCGGTGCCATCGCTTTAATGATGGGGATTATCCACTTTTCATTCGGCCCTTTTTCCGCACCACCGCCAACGTTTGAAAGCATCGTGGCGGACAAAACGGCTGAAATTAAAAGAGGTCTTCTCGCCGGAATAAAAGGCGAAAAAATTACCACCGTGGAGAAAAAAGAGGACGTAGATGTCGATAAAATCCTCGATCAAAGCGGTATCGCACTGGCCATTGCTGCGCTACTTTGCGCATTTATTGGCGGTATGCGTAAGGAAAATCGCTGGGGCATTCGCGGCGCGCTGGTTTTTGGCGGCGGGACGCTGGCTTTCCATACCTTGCTTTTTGGTATCGGCATCGTGTGCAGCATTTTGCTGATATTCCTGATTTTTTCCTTCCTGACCGGCGGTTCACTGGTTTAAGCAGCCTGAATAATGCCCGCCGGGTGTTCATCAGCGGGCATTATCGTCAGAACTTCTGTTTTTTCTCTTCCACTTTCACTCCTTGCGTCGGTAGGCCGGTGTCATAGTCACGTACCACCGGCGAATAGCCATCTTGTGGGCGTGGACGAAATGCCCCCATCCAGCGCGGCAGTGCATCTTTACGCCACGGACGCAGGCTCCATTGGTAACTGCGGAACGGATCGCGAATTTTGTCCATGTAATCCAATAAGGCGTCATGCATTTTGCTGCGAACGTCTGCAAAACGGATATCATCGATCAGGTTATGCATTTCATTTGGGTCATTACGGCGATCGTAAAGTTCATCACTGGTGAAGAGGTTGAGTACCAGTTTAAAGTCATCCGTCACCCAGCAACGCACCGGAATAAAACCGCCAAAGCTGTCATGCTCAATCTCGTAGCGGTTAAATTCCACCATTACACCGCGTGGCTCTTTCACGGCAAGGATATTTTCCCCCGGCAGAATCTCTGGTTTTTCAATATCTGCCAGCGCCATCATTGTCGGCAGTAAATCGATATGACTGACTGGCGTATCGACCTGTCGCCGCTCCCCTTGCGGCGAACGGATGATCAGCGGAATACGGGTGATGTCGTCATACATCGCCGCTCCTTTACTGATCAGCTTATGTGCGCCCATCATTTCGCCGTGATCGGATGTATAAATAACCCACGTATTTTCACGTTGCTCTGGCGTTAAGGCATTGATGACCCGTCCGATTTGGTCATCAACAAAGTCATTACAGGCAAAATAGAGCGGATGGTGATAAAGCCCGTCATCACCGACTGGCGATGGCATCGCCTGCGCCCATAAGCGGTGATGTTCCGGTTTGTTCGCCAGGTCATCCTGAGCTTTCTCGCCCAGATCGTAGTAAAAATCAGCGTATTTCTCTAAATACTCCACCGGACAGGTGAACGGGTGATGCGGCTCATCATACGAAACCACCATCAGGAAGGGTTCCTCGGCGCGCGCGGGCTGTTGCAGAAAATCTACCGCCCGATTGCTGATGCGGTGCGCCCAGGTGAAGGTTTCGTCGATATGGTTCGCCTGTAAATCCTCAACGCTGTTTAGGCCATTGCGCCACAGGCTGATCTCTTTTTCCGTCAGTTCGCTAAGGTAGTTCGCCCCATCGAACCAGTAATCAGCGTCCCACTCCGGCGGACACTCGCCAGTGCCGAAATAGTCATGACCGTCGAGATGCCATTTGCCGATGTAACAGGTGTGATAGCCGGCATCCTTAAAGTAGCGCCCCATAGTGGAGATGTTTTTGCCTGGCGCGACGTTGTTGGTCCACGGGCCGGACTGGTTAGCGTAGATACCGGTAAATAGTCCGGCGCGTGCAGGCGTACAAACCGGTGAACAGGTGTAGGCGGAATTAAAGCGAATACCTTCCGCCGCCAGACTATCAATATTTTGCGTATTCAGCGGTTTACCGCTATAGCAACCGACCATATTGGTGGCCTGGGTATCGGTCATGATGAACAGAAAATTGGGGCGTTTCATAGGCTATCCTTCGCGTCGGGAGTAAAGGTTACGGCTGGGTCGTGACGATGCCGCCAGCTGTCAAAAATCAGGTAGACAATCACTACGGCGGCAATGAAATAACTGATCATCGCTAACCAGCGCGTACCGTAGCCGCCGAATTCAGCCAGCCCGGCATAGACGCCAATCATCGCGAACAGGATGCCAATTGACGCGATCTTGACGTTTCTCCACGGTTTCATGTCCACCGCAAACGCATCTTTGAAGGTGAACGGCGTGGCGCGCGGTTTGATAAAACCGATCACCAGCATCACGACCACGTTGATGCAGAACGTACAGGCCAGCACATAGAGGAAATGGAAGTCGAACTTCACCAGATAGTTGATGGTGATGTAGCTGATTATGCCAATCCCCATCGCCACTTTTGCCGCCAGCGCCGGGATGCGCGGGAAGAAAAAGCCCATAATGATGATGGTAACCAGCGGCACGTTGTAAATGCCGTTGAGCTGTTTCATCCAGCTATACAGCCCCTGCGGCGCGTTGGCGATCCACGGCGCGACCAGCACCGAAACGATAGCGATAAAGAAACCAAATTTGCGCCCGACGGTGACCAGCTGCTGCGGCTCGGCATTCTGGTTAATGATGCGACGGTAAATACCCATACTGAATAACGTACTGGCGCTATTCAGAAAGCCGTTGAAGGTACTGATCACCGCACCAAATAACACCGCGCCGAAGAAACCCACCATTGGCACTGGCAGAACGTTATTGACCAGCGTCGGGTAGGCCATGTCGGCTTTCGGTAAATCCTGATACAGATGAAACGCAATCAACCCTGGCAGCACCAGTACCAGCGGGTCGAGCATTTTCAGCACCGCCGTTAACAGCGCCCCCTTTTGCCCTTCCGCCAGGCTTTTTGACGCCAGCGTGCGTTGCACGATGCCCTGATTTGTACACCAGTAAAAGGTGTTCACCAGAATCAAACCGGTAAATGCCGCGCCAATCGGCAAGGGATCGGTCGGGCCACCGATTGAGTTTAATTTCTCGGCGTGAACGGTGGTGAGTTGCTCAATGCCCTGCATAAAGCTGCCCTTGCCCATCGCGATCAGGCCAAATACCGGCACCATCAACCCGCCGATAACCAGCCCAATACCGTTGATGGAGTCCGCCACTGCCATTGCGCGCAGTCCGCCGATCACCGCATACAAAATTCCCGCCAGACCAAGCAAAATTACCAGTAGCCAGATAGCCGCACCGTGAGAAATCTGTAGCGATTCCCCGACGTGAAACAGGCTGTTGAGCGCCAACGCGCCGGAGTAGAGAACAATCGGCAGAAAGCAGACGCCGGTGGCAATGAGGAAGCAGAAGTCGATGATAATACGCGTCGTTTTATCATAACGTTCCTCCAGAAAATCGGGGATGGTGGCAATGCCGCGCTTCAGATAGCGCGGTAAAAAGATTAGCGCGAGGAAGATCAGCGTCACCGCTGAAGTCACTTCCCAGCCCATCACCGACATGCCGCTTTTGTAGGCCTGCCCGGAAAGGCCGACCAGTTGTTCCGTGGAAAGGTTGGTTAGCATTAACGAAGCGGCAATAACCGGCGCTTTTAGTGAACGTCCGGCAAGAAAATAGCCTTGTTGCGATCCGGTATCTGTTTTGCGGACCTTCCACCAGGTGATCACCGCCACCAGCAGCGTAAAACCGACAAAACTCAAGATTTGTAACGAATTCATCTCATAGCCCTTATTTATGTTTATGTCCCGGACGCATGAATATAGGGAGAGGTAAAATGCGTCGGGTCAGGCAGTCAGATTCTTAAAATACAAACGTCGTATCCCTGAACGGATTGTTTTCTGTTAAGTTCAGGTTGTGAGCATAATTCGCCGGAGGGATATTAAAATGAATGGAAAATTGCAAAGTTCAGATGTAAAAAACGAAACTCCGTACAATATTCCCTTATTGATTAACGAAAATGTGATCTCCAGCGGAATTTCTCTGATCTCGCTCTGGCATACCTACGCCGACGAGCATTACCGGGTGATCTGGCCGCGGGACAAGAAGAAACCGCTTATCGCCAACTCATGGGTTGCGGTGTATACCGTACAAGGATGTGGGAAAATTCTTTTAAAGAATGGCGAACAAATAACACTGCATGGCAACTGTATTATATTCTTAAAGCCAATGGATATTCACTCTTATCACTGTGAAGGTTTAGTCTGGGAACAGTACTGGATGGAATTTACCCCCACCAGTATGATGGATATTCCCGTTGGTCAGCAAAGCGTTATTTATAATGGCGAAATTTATAATCAGGAACTCACCGAAGTTGCTGAGTTAATAACTTCACCAGAAGCAATAAAAAATAATCTGGCAGTCGCTTTTCTGACGAAAATTATTTATCAGTGGATTTGTCTTATGTACGCAGATGGTAAAAAAGATCCACAACGGCGGCAAATTGAAAAATTAATTGCCACTTTACATGCCAGTCTGCAACAACGCTGGAGCGTAGCTGATATGGCTGCCACGATCCCCTGTAGCGAAGCCTGGTTGCGTCGTCTGTTTTTACGCTATACCGGCAAGACGCCGAAAGAATATTACCTCGATGCGCGTCTGGATCTGGCGCTATCGCTATTAAAGCAACAAGGAAACTCGGTTGGCGAAGTCGCTGATACGCTCAACTTCTTCGACTCCTTTCATTTCAGCAAAGCCTTTAAACATAAATTTGGTTATGCGCCGTCAGCCGTGCTAAAGAATACGGACCAGCACCCAACAGATGCCAGTCCACACAATTAACGTAACTCTGGCCAGTACGCTTTGTTGGCCTCCAGCAATTCATCCAGAATAGCTTTGGCGACCGAGGCGCTCGGTACCGTTTTCGACAACGTAATCGCCTGCCACAGGTGCTGATATGAACGCTGTTCCCAGGCGTCCACGACCAGTTTTTCCACCGCCACTTGCTGACTCATTAACCCTTTCTGAAACTGCGGGATATCGCCGACCACCAGTGGTTCAGGCCGTAGTAGCGCACGCGCATCTGTTTGCGATCTTGCAGCCCAACAATTTGCGCCATCCGGCTTTCAATACCGATTGGCATGTCACAGATGTTGAGGATTTTCGCATTCGGGCGCAGACGACGCGTGGCTTCTGCGACAATTGCTGCCGGGTTGGAGTAGTTGAGCATCCAGGCGTTTGGTGAATATTTTTCCATATAATCCACCAGTTCCAGGACGCCGCCAATGGAACGCATGCCGTACGCTATTCCGCCGGGTCCGCAAGTTTCCTGACCAACAACACCGTGGCGCAGTGGGATTTTTTCATCCAGTTCGCGCATCGGGTACTTGCCGACGCGGATGTGCGCCATGACAAAATCAACGTCGCTGAATGCCACTTCAGGATCGGTGGTGTAACTAAACGCAATGTCCGGCGCTTTCTCTTTAAGGATGACTTTACAGGCTTCGGCAATCACTTCCTGCCGCGCACCATCGTTATCATAAAATTTCAGTGCACGAAGCGGGAAACGGTCCTGATTCGCCAGGAGCATCAACACGATGCCTGGCGTAAAGGTGCTTCCACCGCCTGCGACAACCACTGAGAATTTGGTCATTATACTGCCTCCGTAATGGCAACATTTTCTGCTGATTGATGAGAATTAATTAAGCTATCGAGCTGTTCACGCAGCTGGGATACATGCAGACCAATGATCACCTGAATGGCATCGCCACTACGGAAGACGCCGTGCGCTCCCAGCTTTTTAAAGACTTCGTCATCCAGCGTTTGTGACATGTCATGCAGTGCAATACGTAAACGCGTCGCGCAATTGTTAATGCTGGAGATATTGCCGACCCCGCCCAGGGCTTGCAGGATACCGGCAGCCTGATCCAGCTCTTTTTTTGGCTCTGCCGCGGTGGTTTGGCCTCGCGAGGCTTTGTATTCGGCTTTTGAGTAGAGTTTCACTTCCGCATCTTCACGTCCCGGCGTGCACATGTTGAACTGCAGAATCAGTGTGCGGAAAACCACGAAGTACAGCAGGGTAAAGCACAACCCAATGGCGATTTGGGTCAGCATCATATCCGCGTGGTTGCTGAACATCGGGATCCAGTTTTGCGGTAAAACCTGGTCAATCAGACCTCCGCCCATGTTGCCCACCACACCAAAGAGATACATCACGGTCGACATTGAGGCCGCAAGCACAGCGTGTACCGCAAACAGCAACGGTGAAATGAACAGGAAGGTAAATTCCAGCGGTTCGGTAATTCCCACCAGCATGGCGGTTAAGGTTGCGGGAATCAGCAAGCCCGCCACTTTTACCCGATTTTCCGGTGCGGCAGTGAAGTACATCGCTAAAGAAATGCCCACGGCACCAAAGATTTTTGAGTTACCGTGCAGGGCAAAACCGCCTTCCGGGAACAACGATTTCAGCGGCTCGGCGCTCAGACTGAACTCTTGCAGATGCTGCGCCCAGTACATCTGAATGCCGCCTTCAACAGCTGCCGGACCAAAGATAAACGGTCCGTAGATGAAGTGGTGTAAACCGGTTGGGATCAGAATACGTTCGAGGAAGGTGTAAACCCACACCCCAAGCGCACCCGCCGAACGCAGGAACGCTTGCAGAGATTCAATCCCCATTTGTACTTTTGGCCAGCCGAGCAATGTCAGCCAGGCACAGGGGATCATCACCAGGAAGGCGATAATCACCACATAAGACGTCCCCTGGAAAATGCCGAGAAAAACCGGCAGTTTTTTATCGAACAGACGGTTATGCAGCGCCGTCACAATGCCGGAAATGATAATTGCGCCGATAATGCTGGTATCGAGGGTTTTAATCCCGGCCATCATTGTCAGACCGCTACCTGCCACCGCGTCCTGAGTGAAATCGACGCCGAAGTAACTTCCCCAGGTCATTCCCATCGCATTAATGAAATAGTTCCAGGTCAGGAAACTCACCATCACCGCCAGACAAGCACGCCCCTGCGCTTGCTTAGCAAGGCCAATGGGTAAACCGACAGCAAAAATCAGCGGCATATTACGGAATACCGTCCAACCGCCCTCTTCAATAATGTGTACGATTTGCGCGAATAAACTGTTCGGATCGGTCAGTGATTCCCCGACAAACATCGGGTTTTGCAACAAGATGGCAAGACCCACCACAATCCCGGCGAAGGGAAACAGCAGCACTGGCGTGAACATCGCGCCGCCAAAGCGTTGAATTTGACTGAGCATTTCCACATCCTCTTTTCTCAATTCTGTAAGTAGGAAGCCTGATTGGTTATGCGGCAGGCCTGGAGCGAGGATAGGAAGATGCGATCGGCAGAACATGACGACCCAATGGGATTCGTGATCGCTTTCATGCTTTTCGTTGGGCGGTAGAGATCTACGTTTTCGCGAAAAAGTAGACCTCTGTGAGCACAGGTACACAGCATCGAACACATCTTTAAAAAAAAGATGTTTTTTCAATCGATTAAGCAGAACTTGTGTGCGCATTACCCGGGCTTGCAGGCAAAAAAGAGATCTAGAGATGATCTACAAAAGCATTGCGGAGCGGTTAAGAATTCGACTTAACTCCGCAGATTTCACGCTAAACAGCCTTCTTCCCGGTGAAAAAAAGCTGGCGGAAGAGTTTGCGGTATCGCGGATGACCATCCGTAAAGCCATTGACCTGCTGGTAGCGTGGGGGCTGGTGGTCCGCCGCCACGGTAGTGGCACTTACCTGGTGCGCAAAGATGTACTGCATCAAACCGCCAGTCTGACCGGGCTGGTGGAGGTGTTAAAACGGCAGGGAAAAACGGTCACCAGCCAGGTGCTGATTTTTGAAATCATGCCTGCGCCTCCGGCCATTGCCAGCCAGTTACGGATTCAAATCAACGAGCAGATCTACTTCTCCCGTCGCGTTCGTTTTGTGGAAGGGAAACCGCTGATGCTGGAAGACAGCTATATGCCGGTAAAACTGTTCCGTAATCTTTCGCTGCAACATCTGGAAGGGTCGAAGTTTGAATATATTGAACAAGAGTGCGGGATTTTGATTGGCGGTAATTATGAAAGCCTGACGCCAGTGCTCGCCGATAGACTGCTGGCGCGGCAAATGAAGGTAGCGGAACACACGCCACTGCTGCGGATCACCTCGTTGTCATATAGCGAGAGCGGGGAGTTTTTGAATTATTCAGTGATGTTCAGAAATGCCAGCGAATACCAGGTGGAGTACCATTTACGGCGACTCCACCCGGAAAAGAGTTAACCGATACTCCAGAAGAGCACCGCCAGTAATTGGGGGGTGATAATGCGCAGGAACATTACCAACGGATAGACAGTGGCGTAAGAGAGCGCCGCCGCACCGCTGGTTGGATGAAGATTATTAGCAAACGCCAGCGCCGGAGGATCGGTCATGGAACCTGCCAGCATCCCGCACATGGTCAGGTAATTCATTTTGGCTAACATCCGCGCCAGAATGCCAACAGTAATCAGCGGAACGGCGGTGATCAGGGCACCATAACCAATCCAGCTTAGCCCTTCGCCATTGACCAGGGTATTCACAAAATCCCCACCAGATTTCAGACCAACGACCGAGAGGAACAGCACGATCCCCAGCTCCCGCAGCGCGAGGTTGGCGCTTGGCGGCATAAACCAGTACAGCTTGCCGATACTGCCGATACGCCCGAGGATCAACGCCATAATCAGCGGTCCGCCCGCCAGCCCCAGTTTCAACGCGGCCGGGAATCCTGGCACAAAGACGGGAATAGAACCTAACAATACGCCTAGCCCGATGCCAATAAACACTGGCAGCATCTGAACCTGTTGCAGTTTTTGCTGCGCATTCCCCAGCACATTGGCAACGGCATCAATTGCGGACGGACGCCCCACCAGATTGAGGATATCGCCGAACTGCAGGCTGATATCGCCACTGGCGACCAGTTCGACCCCGGCACGGTTCAGGCGCGAGATAACAACGTCATAGCGTTCTTTAAAGTGCAGGTCGCGAATACGTTTTCCGAGCACGTTTTCATTGGTGACCACCACACGCTCGACGCGCAAATCAGTGCCTTTCGTGGACAGCGAAGTATCGACCTCCTGACCAATCACCAGTTGCGCATTATGTAAATCCGCTGGCTGACCCACCAGATGCAGCAAATCGCCCAGTTGGATAATGGTATCTGGCGAAGGAACTTTTAGGGTTTCTTCGCGTTTCAGACGCGAGCAGATAATTTTGTCGCCGTTGAGAATCGGTACATCTTTAATGGCTAAATCATGCAGGTTAGGGTTCTCAACGCGAATATTGATAGTCTTGATCAGCGCGCCGCCATTGGTGCGTGAAGACTCGTGCTGCTGAGCTTCTGTCTCGACATTGACGCGGAAAATAACCCGCAACATCCACATGGTGAACAAAATCCCGCAAATGCCGAATGGATACGCCATCGCGTAACTCATCCCCATCTGATCGACCATTTCCATTGGTGTACCCAGGTCGCGCAAAATCTGCTGCCCTGCCCCCAGCGCTGGCGTATTGGTAACCGCACCGGAGAAAATCCCCAGCACTACCGGCAGTGGAATATCAAACAGTTTATGCAGGATGGCGGTAACCAGACCACCGATGATGACGATCAGAACAGCAAACAGGTTGAGGCGTAATCCGGAGACGCGCAATGAGGCAAAGAAGCCCGGCCCTACCTGAATCCCGATAGTATAAACGAACAGGATCAGGCCAAATTCCTGAATAACATGCAGCATATCGCTACTTAATGTCATCCCCGCCTGAGAAACAAAATGGCCGACGATGATCCCACCAAACAGCACGCCGCCAATACCTAATCCTATGCCGCGAAATTTGACGTTGCCGATAAACAAACCGACGACTGCCACCAAAGCCAGAATACTGACCGTTAATGCTATATCACTCATCGTCCATTTCTCTTGAGATAACATTTTAATTGCTACGGATTATGGCTGAATCGGTGAAGCAGATTTGCCTTATAGCGCACATTATCACGGGAAAGAACGTGCCGAAATATCTTAAACAGTCGAAATTTAACGCATTGTTGAGTAAGTAAGACAAAAAAAGCCCCACCAGAATGGCGGGGCAAAGAGAATAGCTAGTTAGCTATTTAACGCGGGACGTTCGCTGATAGCGATACGCTGCGCTGCGATGGGTTCAGGCTCATTACGAATTAAATCAATATGCAGTAAACCGTTTACGAAGGTTGCGCCAGAGACTTCCATATTTTCAGCCAGCGTAAAGCTCAGGCTAAATGGCTGATTCATAAGCCCTTGATGCAGCCATTTTTTCTCTTCTTTTGGCTGCTCCGGCGTGCCTTTTACGCTCAGGCGCGTACCTTCCAGTTGAATCTCTAAATCTTCCTGACGGAAACCTGCCAGCGCAAGGGTAATGCGGTAGTGGTTATCGTCGCTTTTCTCAATGTTGTACGGCGGGAAGCTCTGGCTTTCACCGGCGTTTTGCAGTGCGTTGGCCAGTTTGTCAAAACCGATCCATTGACGCATCAGTGGGGATAAATCGAAGTTACGCATAGTCATTTCTCCTTCTAAGAAGCGAGTAAGTACCTGCAAATCCGAAGATTCGCATATGCTCCCTGACGGCGAGCATGGAGATGTCAGGCCGCGCCAGGCGGCCTTAGGGAATTAGTTGATTTCGATACGGCGCGGTTTTTTCGCTTCCGGAATCACGCGTTCGAGATCGATATACAGCAAACCATTTACCAGGTTAGCACCACGAACATGAATGTTCTCAGCTAACTGGAATTTGCGTTCAAAGTTGCGTTCAGCGATGCCCTGGTACAGATAGGTGCGCTCTTTTTGTTCGTCGGCGTGAGCACCTTTCACCACCAGCAGATTATCCTGGGCGGTAATTTCCAGTTCGCTCTCAGCAAAACCAGCCACAGCGATAGCAATGCGGTAATGGTTTTCGTCTACCAGTTCAACGTTATACGGAGGGTAGCCGCCATTACTCTGGCTCTGGTTGTTTTCTAAGTGGTTAAACAAACGGTCAAATCCAATAGCAGAACGGTAAAGCGGGGATAAATCAAAGTTACGCATAATCAATAGCTCCTGAAATCAGCGAGAATGTAAGACCTTCCACAATGGACAGGTCAGGTAGCCAGAACACCCATCAGGCGCGTCCTCATCGGCTACGATGTAAAAATGGGTCTGGAAATGAACTTTTCAAGCCTTATCAGCGGACTTTTTTTTGCAGTTTATGGTCTATTGCATAGACTGAGGGGGCAGCACGAAACGTTAAAGTGCGATAGCCGCCACAGTGCGACGTAATGATGATGTTATTTTCAGCAAGGGATCGCTATAACTCATCAGGCCAACACCCACGATCAACAGATGAATTTATTATGATAAGAAATGTGTTGTTAGCGTTCATGATATGCAGCGGAATGACATTACTCGGAGGATGCTCCAGCGTGATGTCCCATACCGGAGGGAAAGAAGGAACGTATCCCGGCACCCGCGCCAGCGCAACCATGATTGGCGACGATGAAACCAACTGGGGCACTAAGTCGCTGGCGATTCTCGATATGCCGTTTACCGCTGTGATGGACACGCTTTTACTGCCGTGGGATGTGTTCCGCAAAGACAGCTCGGTGCGCTCGCGCGTTGAAAAAAGCGAAGCCAACGCGCAAGCCACCAATGCGGTTATTCCACCGGCCAGAATGCCTGATAACTGATTTAGCGATCAGTTTCGGTGATCCACAGCTGGCCGCCTTCCATCCACGCCAGCCACTGACCATCCGGCGAGAAGACCACGGCGTCCGCAGAAGGTGAATTGGCGTGGTGTTCGGTTAAATACTCAACCTCGCCGCTTTGCGCATGGGCACAAGCAATTCGATTATCCAGCACAAAGCCCAACCATTCTCCTGACGGATGCCAGTTAAATGCAGACTGAATATCCGTTTTGTTATGGGTTAACTGGCGCGGCTCGCCGCCCTGTGGCGAGATAAGCCACAGTTGCACAATGCCGTTATCATCACGCATTAAAAACGCGATTTGCGTACCCTGCGGATTACAGCGCACCCAGTGGCGCGGGACGTTGACTAACCCCGGATAAGCCCGATGGTGGGTAAAGGTTAAACGTCGCTGCACGACGCCGCGCGGTGGCGCGGGCAGGGTGGTTTCCGTTCCACTTAACGGCGCATCACCTGCCGCTTTCCAGCCAGCTTCATCTTGCGGTAACTCAACGATAAACAGCTCCGGCACTTTCTCGCCCTTTGGCGAAAGTGTGTCGCCAATAAACGCCAGCGCGTGATTTCCTACCCATCCTTCTTCATAAGCACGATTGATTTCATCGCTGCCAGGCTGCGGCGTGGGCGTGGTTTTACTCACCAGCACGCACCAGTGGCTACCGCTGTATTCACGCGGATGCTGCTTTTGTACGTTGACCGGGCCAAACGGCGCAGCAACACCGACGTTTCGCAAATCCAGCGCCGGATCGAGTTCATGCATTACATGGTCGTTATAGGTAAAGCTCACCCTTTCACCGTTCGGGCTAAAGACATGCACATGGCTGCCACCGCGCAGCGCTCCTGGCGTATACGGCGCGGTAATATCCATTGCATCGAGATTGCTCACCTTGCCGCCTTCAGCAATGACTCCGCGTCGATGATGGAAGTCGTAATGCCATGTTTCATCAGGATTTTCCGGGCCATGGATGAAAACATATTTCTCTGACTTCGGATGAACGGTCACCACGCCGACGTGTGCGCCCTGTGACGCGCGATAGATAACCTCGACCTCGCCTGTATGGATATTCACACGCTCAATGGTCTCGCCGGTAAACGACGCCCCAGAAGGACGCACGTCAAATACCAGCCACTGGCTGTCGGGCGTCCAGGTATTGGTATTGGTGAGCAGGTGATTACGGGGAGCAAAGGTTATCTGTTTCATGGCGCGGTCCTGATACAAAACGGTTCCCGCCATCATACTTCACAAGGACTTCACTTTCAGACAATAGTCTTTTGCCATCGTGATGAATGTGAGTGAAAAGATGGAACATTTCGACGTGGCGATTATTGGCCTCGGCCCGGCAGGATCGGCGTTGGCGCGAAAATTAGCAGGCAAAATGCAGGTGATCGCGCTGGATAAAAAGCACCAGTGTGGTACTGAAGGTTTCAGCAAACCTTGTGGCGGTCTGCTGGCACCGGACGCGCAGCGATCTTTTATTCGCGATGGGCTGACGCTTCCTGTCGATGTGATCGCTAATCCGCAGATTTTCAGCGTCAAAACCGTCGACGTCGCCACATCGCTCACGCGTAACTACCAGCGAAGCTATATCAATATTAATCGCCATGCTTTCGACTTGTGGATGAAATCGCTGATCCCCGCCAGCGTTGAGGTTTATCACGACAGCCTGTGTCGAAAAATCTGGCGTGAGGATGATAAATGGCATGTCATTTTTCGTGCAGACGGCTGGGAGCAGCATATTACCGCCCGCTATCTGGTCGGTGCCGATGGTGCCAACTCGATGGTGCGGCGACATCTCTACCCGGATCATCAAATCCGTAAATATGTCGCAATCCAGCAGTGGTTCGCAGAGAAACATCCGGTGCCGTTCTACTCCTGCATCTTTGATAATGCGATAACTGACTGTTATTCATGGAGTATCAGCAAAGACGGTTATTTTATCTTTGGCGGTGCCTATCCAATGAAAGACGGTCAGACGCGTTTCACGACGCTGAAAGAGAAAATGAGCGCCTTTCAGTTCCAGTTTGGTAAGACGGTGAAAAGCGAAAAATGCACGGTGCTGTTTCCCTCGCGCTGGCAGGATTTTGTCTGCGGTAAGGACAACGCCTTTCTGATTGGTGAAGCGGCGGGATTTATCAGCGCCAGCTCGCTGGAGGGGATTAGCTATGCGCTGGATAGCGCAGACATTCTGCGTTCGGTGTTACTGAAGCAGCCAGAGAAGCTCAATACCGCTTACTGGCGCGCCACCCGCAAACTGCGTTTAAAACTCTTCGGCAAGATAGTAAAAAGCCGATGCCTGACCGCACCGGCTTTAAGAAAGTGGATTATGCGCAGTGGTGTGGCACATATTCCACAGTTGAAGGATTAGCCAACGCGCTTCACATCGCCCACCAGCAGGATATAAGAGAGCGCGCCAATCAACGCGACGGCGGAGATATAAACCAGTGCAGGTGCGAAACCGTAACCCTGCGCCAGGTACCCCACCACCAGCGGAACGGTGATGCCGCCCAGACCACCGGCGAAGTTAAACACGCCGCCGGTTAAACCAATCAGGCGCATCGGTGCCAGAGAAGAAACCAGCGACCAGGTAATCGAAGCAAAACCGTTACCGAAGAATGCCAGCGCCATCAGGCACATAATCATCATCGGATCGTTAGTGTAGTTAGCGCCCATAATGCAGGTGGAGATCAGCAAGCCGCAGATAATCGGCGTTTTACGCGCAAAGCCCAGTGAAAAGCCCTTACGTACCAGCAGATCCGCTACCCAGCCAGAGAGCAGGACGCCGACAAACGCCGCGAGGAATGGCACCGTGGTCATAAAGCCTGCTTTCAGCGCCGTGATTCCTTTTTCCTGGGTTAAATAGTTCGGGAACCAGGTTAAGAAAAACCACAGTGTAGAAGCCACCGCAAATTGCCCAAGATAAACGCCGATCAGTTTACGATGGAACACCAGTTTCCAGTCTTTGGCTGTTAACGGCTGACGCGCCTCTTTCTTCACCGGCGCATCACCATCCACCAGACCGCCGCCATCACGAATGTAATCCAGTTCAGCTTTGCTGATACCTTTGGTCAGGCGCGGCGGCTGATAAACCTTAAACCAAATCAGCGACCAGATAATGCCGATACCACCAGTGACAATGAACACCCAGTGCCAGCTCAACATCTCCTGAATCCAGATCAGCAGCGGCGTCAGAAACGCCAGACCGACAAACTGACCAGACGTATAAAAACCAACGGCAGAAGCGCGTTCATGTTCCGGGAACCAGCTGGTCACCATCCGGTTATTGGTCGGGAAAGCAGGCGCTTCGAAAATACCGGTTATCGCGCGCAGACCAATTAATGACATTAAGCCCGTGGCAAAGCCCTGGAATAAAGTCGCCACTGACCAGCCAAATATCGCAATAAAATAAGTCACGCGAGAACCTACGCGATCTAAAAACCAACCGCCGGGGATCTGACATAGCGTATAAAGCCAGGCGAAGGCCGAAAATACATAGCCCATTTCCGCTTTGGTAATGCCGAACTCTTCCTGAATATGGGCGGAAGCCACGGCCAGGTTGGCGCGGTCGACATAACAAATGACTACCGTAATAAAGATCATCACCAGCGTCAGATAACGCCGACGCCCCGGCTTTGCTGCATTAACGGGAATATCCATAGCGAGCTTTCTCCAGATTTTGGGCATAGCGAAGCCGCTCACCATGCCCTGTAATTTACAGAGGGTTATATTTTTGTATTGCTGTTTTAGTGCCCGATGAGGGGCTTACGTGGCAGGAATTACCACTCTGCTACGCTGTTATCTTCATGACGCCAGAGCGGATTACGCCAGTCCGGGGCATTTTTACTGAACTCAATCACTTTAGCTTCGTCGATTTCCACGCCTAAGCCCGGTTTCGTTAACGGTTTAAAGAAGCCGCCGACCATGCTGAAGTCTTCTTTGTTTTTCACAAAGTCGAGTAACTCCGCGCCTTTGTTGTAATGAATTCCCATACTTTGTTCCTGAAGTACGGCGTTATAGGAAACAAAGTCGATATGCAGGCAAGCCGCCAGTGCAATCGGTCCGAGCGGACAGTGCGGCGCAAGGGTCACGTCATAGGCTTCTGCCATTCCGGCGATTTTGTAGCATTCGGTAATACCGCCCGCGTGGGAGAGATCCGGTTGCAGAATCGAAATACCACCTGCCTCCAGCACGCGTTTAAAATCGAAGCGTGAGAACATGCGTTCACCCGCCGCCAGTGGAATATGCGTTTGTGCCGCCAGTTTCGGGTAGTATTCGGCTTGTTCCGCCAGCACCGGCTCCTCAATAAACAGCGGGCGATACGGCTCCAGTTCTTTAATCAGCACTTTCGCCATCGGCGCGCTGACGCGACCGTGGAAATCAAGACCAAACTCAATCTGATTGCCAAAAGCTTCACGAATTTGTGCCACGGTGTTAACCGCCGCATCTACCGCGCGGGAGTTATCAATTGGCCCCAGTTCTTCACAACCGTTCAGTTTGAAGGTATCGAAGCCGATTTCGCGTAGCGTTTTAATGCCGTCGATAACATCCGCCGGACGATCGCCGCCAACCCAACTGTAGGCTTTAATTTTGTCGCGAACCAGGCCGCCCATCAGTTGCCAGACCGGCGCATTCAGCACTTTACCTTTGATATCCCATAACGCCTGGTCAATCCCGGCGATGGCGCTCATCAGGATCGGACCGCCGCGATAGAATCCGGCGCGATACATCACTTGCCATAAGTCATTGATGCGCGATGGATCCTGACCAATCAAATAGTCACCCAGCTCGTGAACTGCCGCTTCCACCGTACGGGCGCGGCCTTCGATCACGGGCTCGCCCCAACCGACCACGCCTTCATCGGTTTCAATTTTCAGGAACATCCAGCGGGGAGGTAAACGATACGTGGTAATTTTGGTGATTTTCATTGCACTGCCTCTCGATACGCCTTAACAAATGCTGCTGCCTGCTGCGCGGTGCGCTCTACGGATTGCCCGGCGCGATAGAGATCGCTGCCTAAGCCCGCCCCTGCACAACCTGCGTCTATCCACTGCGCCAGGTTTTCTGGCGTCACGCCGCCAACGGCAAAGACTGCGATGTCCGATGGCAATACCGCTTTTAACGCTTTGATGTATTGCGGACCAAAAGCCGATGACGGAAATATTTTCAGCGCCTGCGCGCCCGCTTCGAGCGCGGTAAAGGCTTCGGTCGCCGTCGCGCAGCCGGGGCAGACGGTCATGCCGTAGCCCACCGCACGGCGGATCACTTCACTATGGATATTGGGCGTAACGATGAGCTGACAGCCCATCCTGGCGAGCGCATCGACCTGTTCAGGTTTCAGTACCGTACCTGCGCCAATCAACGCCTTGTCGCCGTACGCATCAACGATGGCGGGAATGCTTTGCTCCCATTGTGGGGAATTCAGCGGGATTTCAACCGCGTCGAACCCGGCGTCAATCACCGCGCCAACATGCGCCAGCGCCTCGTCGGGCGTAATACCGCGCAAAATGGCGATCAGCGGGAGTTTAGTTTGCCACTGCATGAGCGATGCTCCTTATACCAGCCTGAAATGCCGTGTCGCCCGCCACCGCCGTCACGTCGCAACCCATCGCCTGAAAGGCTTGCTGGTAGCGCGCGGTCAGCGATGTTCCGGCGACAAGGGTGATGGCGTGTTGATGGGCCACATAGTCGCGCATACTGGCGACCTCTGCGCCAATCAACAAACCAGAGAGAAATTCGCTGACCTGTTCGCGGGGAAGTGTTCCCAGCACATGCGAGGCGCGAACTTCAAAAAGCTGCGGCAATATGGCGGGCGTATTAAGACCACGCTCAAGGCCAGCTGTGAAGGCATCGGCAGAGTTTTCCTGCGGCGGCAAACCTGCGCCAATCAATGAGTGATTTAACAGTAAATGATGTAATTCACCGGTCATCACGGTGCGAAAATCGTTGATTTGCTGGCTATCGGCCTGCACCCATTTGCAATGGGTTCCGGGCATGACATAAAGAGAGGAAGGAGCCAGAGCTCGCGCGCCGATCAATTGTGTTTCTTCGCCGCGCATCACATTGTGGTTATCGTCATGAGAGACACATAATCCGGGAATAATCCAGATATTGTCGCCAACTGACGTTAATTGTTCGCCAATAGACGAAAAACAGGCAGGAACAGATAAATACGGTGCAACTTTCCAGCCGACGTTGCTGCCAACCATTCCTGCCATTACCACTGGCGTTTTCTCTTCACGCCAGTCGGTCGTGACTTCTGCTAACACCGCAGCCGGAGATTTTCCGTTCAGGCGCGTGACGCCTGCTTCTGATTGCCTGCTCTCCAGGCAGTGGTCGCTCTGATAAAGCCAGGCGCGCAGATTGGTCGATCCCCAGTCAATTGCGATGTAGCGAGCTGTCATGTGATTTCCTTTAACCTTCGTGTCGAGCTGGCGATCATGGTAAGCGCCGCCTGCTCTGCCGCATCGCCGTCCTGATGTCGTATCGCATCGAACAGCGCCTTATGTTCCTGGAGCGTTTGCGGCATGTTGGCCTCATCGCCCATCCAGGTTCGTTCAAAAACCGCCCGCTGCAGCGAACTGATCGCAATGCTAAGTTGCTGTAACACCGGGTTATGCACCGACTGCAGCACCGCCTCGTGGTAGCGAATATCCGCTTCGTTAAACGCTTCGCGGTCCTGATTGTTGGCAATCATCTCGTTCAGCGCCGATTCAATCTGCGCCAGATCGCTGGAAGTCGCGCGCTCTGCTGCCCAACGGGCAATCGCCGGTTCCACCAGATTTCGCACTTCGCTCATGGCACTGATAAGCCGTGGGTCGTAGTCATTTTCCAGCACCCATTGCAGTACGTCAGTGTCGAGGTAATTCCACTGGTTACGCGGTGCCACAAACGCCCCGCGATAACGTTTCATTTCAATCAGCCGCTTCGCCATCAGCGAACGGAACACCTCACGGATGATGTTGCGCGAGGTTGCAAACTCCTCACAGAGTTCCGCCTCAGCCGGAAGCGGCGAGCCTGGCACGTATTTGCCGTGAACGATCTGTTTACCCAGCGTAATGACAATGCGATCGGTTTTATTGAGAGTCATGGAGAGTCCTTGTGCTCTGTATGTTCTTCTCTACTTTACCCCGATCGATGCATAACGCGGCAACTTTGTAGTACCAGCGTGATGACGTTCGCGTTTGCCGTGCGTGTAATGTAGTACAAACTTATATTGTTGTACTACAATTTAGATCACAAAAAGAACAATGCATAAAAAAATGACATGCGTCGGGCAGAAATCTGAAAAGGGATATCAGGCGCTAAACAGGAGGGAAAGAAGAGTATGCTTTCAACGGCTTAGCTACTCGTTTAAAGGATTAATCATGAAGTTGAATTTTAAGGGATTTTTTAAGGCTGCCGGTTTATTCCCACTGGCGCTGATGCTTTCAGGCTGTATCTCGTATGCTCTGGTTTCCCATACCGCAAAGGGTAGTTCAGGAAAGTATCAATCGCAGTCAGACACCATCACTGGGCTATCGCAGGCAAAAGATAGTAATGGAACAAAAGGCTATGTTTTTGTAGGGGAATCGCTGGATTACCTTATCACTGATGGTGCCGATGACATCGTTAAGATGCTCAATGATCCAGCACTTAACCGGCACAATATTCAGGTTGCCGATGACGCAAGATTTGTTTTAAATGCGGGGAAAAAGAAATTTACCGGCACAATATCGCTTTACTACTACTGGAATAACGAAGAAGAAAAGGCACTGGCAACGCATTATGGTTTTGCCTGTGGTGTTCAACACTGTACCAGGTCACTGGAAAACCTAAAAGGCACAATCCATGAGAAAAATAAAAACATGGATTACTCAAAGGTGATGGCGTTCTACCATCCATTTAAAGTGCGATTTTATGAATACTATTCACCCAGAGGCATTCCGGATGGTGTTTCCGCAGCATTACTGCCAGTGACTGTTACGCTGGACATCATTACTGCACCGCTGCAATTTCTGGTTGTATATGCAGTAAACCAATAATCAGTAAGCGGGCAAACGCGTTTATGCTGTTTGCCCGCCCACAGATTAATTCAGCACATACTTCTCAATAGCAAACGCCACGCCATCTTCAAGGTTAGATTTGGTGACAAAGTTCGCCACTTCTTTCACTGAAGGAATAGCGTTATCCATCGCCACACCGACGCCTGCATATTCAATCATTGCGATATCGTTTTCCTGATCGCCAATCGCCATGATTTCTTCCGGTTTAATACCTAACACGTCGGCCAGTGATTTCACCCCCGTACCTTTGTTAACGCGTTTATCGAGGATTTCGAGGAAGTACGGCGCACTTTTCAGCACGGTATATTTCTCTTTCACTTCCTGCGGAATACGCGCGATAGCCTGGTCGAGGATGGCGGGTTCATCAATCATCATCACTTTCAGGAACTGGGTATTGGGGTCCATTTTCTCCGCTTCGCAGAACACCAGCGGAATTGTGGCAACGAAGGATTCATGCACCGTGTAGTAGCTGATATCACGGTTGGCGGTGTACAGCGTGGTGCGGTCCAGGGCGTGGAAATGAGAACCGACTTCGCGAGAGAGTTTTTCCAGGAAACGGTAGTCGTCATAGCTGAGAGCGGTTTGCGCCACGGTGCTACCATCAGCGGCCTTCTGTACCAGCGCGCCGTTATAAGTAATGCAGTAGTCGCCCGGCAGTTCCATATGCAGCTCTTTCAGGTAATTGTGAACACCTGCATAAGGGCGACCCGTCGTTAGCACGACATTCACGCCACGGGCGCGAGCTGCGGCAATCGCATTTTTAACGGCGGGTGAAATGGTGTGATCGGGTAGCAGAAGGGTGCCATCCATATCGATAGCAATGAGTTTGATAGCCATGAGTTCCCCAGGTAGATTAGTTCCTGACCCATGCTAACGCGATTCCGCTCAAAAATCAGTACAACACCCGAGGGAAAAGGGGGATGCAACGCGGGTTGCATGCTCCCCATTTGCTTAGCGGAAGAGTTTCCCTTTCAGCAGTTCCATGCCTGCGGAAAGCAGATCGTTATTGGCTTGTTGACTAGTGACAGTGATGTATGGATCAAACAGAGAACCCGGGAATAACCGGGAATTCATGGGAATTAACGGGAGGAAGGCTTGAGTTGTGAGGCTTCGCACAACGTTAAGCTACTCGACTTGTGGAAAATCTGGCATATCGTCAATTTTGGATCATTCGATAGCGAAGCCAGTTAAGTGTCACATAGATTTGGATCGTATAGCAGTTAATTTCAAAGCGTTTAACGGGATTTAAACTCAGCTTAAAATGCCCACAGGAGGTGCGAAGGTAAAGCCAGCCAATTGAGCACTTTTGCAATCAGCCAGCTTTATTTCGCGTGCTCAGCTTCGGCGCGGCTTGAATCTGTTCATTGGGATCACGTTGTTCAAAAATCTCTCTATCTGCACTGGCTTCCAAATCAGCTACCATCGGCATTAAAGCGTTCAGCCCACCTTGCATGAAAACCTTAATAACATACTGTTTTTGACGCTCTGTTAAGTTGTCGAAAAGCATTATCCATAGGTCCCGAGCTGTTGAGCTTGGTGACGATAAGGCTGAGTCAGGTATAACTGAGCGCTCTTCTACCCCCAAGAATTTCTTTGTTTCTTCTGGCAAGACCGATACATGATATTCATATGCTTTCGATTTAGCCTTCTTACGTTTCAACTTAGGATTATTACTCACAAGTTGTTCCAGTTTCCGCCGGACATTCGGCGCTCCACTGGGGAAACCTGGTAGACCAATACAATCCTGAACTGACACCCATTCACTAAAATCAACCATATCATTCACCGTACTTTTCTGTGTTATTGAAAAATACATCTGGTACTTTTTTGTGATTAACCACGGAAAATCAAGTAACGAATTGATTTTAAATAAAATATCATGGTTAACCTCATCAACCATAAAAGTACGCAAAAGTATTTACTTTCGTTCTTTTGTGTTCTAATCTTTACTCGTAGTGGTTAGCGATATTGCTGACCTGAACGTGTAAACATTTAAGGATCGCAGAATGATGACCAAAAGCCAAGACTGGCACCCGGAAGACATCAAAGCAGCGATTAGGAAACGTGGGATGACTACCAGTCAGCTCTCCAGAAGCAACGGATTAGCGGAATCAACATTACGAAATGTATTCCGCCACCACTGGCCGAAAGGGGAAAAAATTATTGCTGAGTTTCTGGGGCTTACCCCCAGAGATATTTGGCCCTCACGTTATGAAGCTGTATCAGTCAAAGAGGTTGCATAATGGATTTCTGGGTTACCGCAAAAGAATGCGTAGGAATTTGTTCTTTTCCTAATGCAGAAAAGAACGTCAGAAAACATTTGGAGTCTTTTGTCAGTGGACGTAGTGAACTACGCCGTAAACGTGCTGGCACCAAAGCATTCGAATACCACATATCGGTGTTGCCACCTGAAGTCCGCGCTGAACTGCTGGCCGCACGTGGCCTGATTGAAACATCATCCGGGCTGATTACATTGCCACAGGAGCCTGAGCGCGTGGCGGCTGACGATCTGGAACGCCAGCGACTGTGGTCTGCATGGGAGAAAGCTACCGGCGAGCAGCGTCTGCATGCAGAACGCCGGACTAAAGCTGCCGCGCTGGTGGCGGAACTGATGGCTTCCGGCATCGGCAATCGTAAGGCGATCACGCTGGCAGCAAAACAGCTGCAAATCAGTGAAGGTACGCTGCGCAATCTTTACTACAAAGTCAAAGACCATAGTCCTGACCTCTGGGGTCCGGTACTGCTTGACCGCCGTGTGCGTGAAAAACGTCAGACTGGCCGGACTGCCGATATCTCTGAAGATGCCTGGCAGTTCTTCCTGGGCGATTATCTGCGAAACGAAGCGCCGTTCTTCTCCAAAAGCTATGAGCGCCTTGAAAAGGCGGCAGATGCTCATGGCTGGATTATTCCCGCTGAGCGCACTCTGCGCCGCAAGCTAGAACGTGAAGTTGATCCGCGTATCGTCGTTGCCACCCGTGAGGGCGAGAACGCGCTGGCGCAGATGTATCCGTCGCAGCAGCGCACCGTGGCATATCTTCATGCGATGGAGTGGATCAATGGCGACGGTTACCAGCACAACGTGTTTGTCCGTTGGTTTAACGGCGACATCATCCGTCCTAAAACGTGGTTCTGGCAGGATGTCCACAGTCGCAAAATTATTGGCTGGCGTGCTGATTTGTCGGAGAACAGTGACAGCATCCGTTTATCCCTGATGGATACCATCCGCGCTTACGGTAAGCCTAAACATGTGACCATCGATAACACCCGCGCTGCTGCAAATAAATGGCTGTCCGGTGGCGTTCCTAACCGTTACCGCTTCAAAGTCAAACCTGATGACCCGATGGGGATCATCCCTCTGCTGGGAATGAAGCTGCACTGGACGGGGGTGATTGGCGGTAAGGGCTGGGGACAGGCAAAGCCCGTTGAACGTGCCTTCGGCGTGGGCGGTCTGGGCGAATATATCGACAAACATCCTGCGCTGGCTGGAGCATTTGCCGGTGAAAACGTCAGCTCCAAGCCAGAGAACTACGGCAGCCGGGCGGTGGATGTGGATACATTCCTGGAAACCATCAGCGAAGGTGTCGCCATGTTCAACGCGAAGGCCGGGCGCGAGACCGAGATGTGCCGGGGGGAACTGTCCTTCGACCAGGCGTTTGAGCGCAGCTACAGCCAGTCAGTCATCACCCGTATGACCGAAGAGCAAATTCGTCAACTGATGCTGCCTGCGGAAGCTGTACGCGTGAAGACTACAGGCGAATTTACGATGGAGTGCGGGGGCTCGTTATTTGGCCGTAAGAATACTTACTGGAGTGAACAGCTCGTCAGCCACCGCTCGCGCAAAATCACCGTCCGGTTTGATCCAAGGAACCTGCACGGAGAAGTCGCCTGTTATGACCTCGACGGCCGTTTCCTTTGCATGGCTGAGTGTCGTGCCGCCGTGGCCTTTGGCGATACCGAGGCTGGACGTGAACACAACCGTGCACGCCGCGAGATGATCAAGAGTACGAAGAAAGCGACTAAGGCTCTGAACCGTATGACGGCGATTGAGGTGAATGACCTGCTGCCGAAGACTGAGCATGCAGAACTGCCGGAGCGGCATGTGGTGGAGCGTGTATTTACCCTGGGCAACACCGTCAAGCGCGTGGAGGACATACAGGAAACGCAGAGCGAAAACGACGTTATTTTCCAGCAGTTTGTTAATAAGGCTAAACAGGCACGGAAATAAAAAAGCGACGTAGTGAGCGCCGCTTCTGAATTAAGTGAATCAGTTTTAACACCTGAATAATTACAGGCCATTTAAAAAATACAGGATTAATAATCATGACGCAAATTAACCATGATGTTGTGCGCAGTGCCATTCGTGAACTTATCGACAGCAAGACGATTTCCGGTGCAGCGCTGGCGCGTGAGACCGGTACATCAACCGCGACGGTTTCACAGTTCCTGAACGGGAAATACAAAGGTGACAATGACACCGTAGCTGCCAGCCTGAATACCTGGCTTGAAAGTCACAACGCCGCGAAAACCACGCTTCCGGTGGCCCCTGATTTCGTTGAGACACCGACCTCTCAGAAAATCCTCGCCACCCTGACGTGGGCGCAGCTGGCCGGGACGATTGTGCTGGTTTACGGCAATCCGGGCGTGGGTAAGACAAAGGCTATCCGGCAGTATGCCGCAGGCGGTAATAACGTCTGGCACATCACCGCCAGCAAATCCCGCAGCAATGAGCTGGAGACCCTGTATGAACTGGCCCTGAAAATGGGCATCAGCGATGCGCCATACCGCCGTGGTGCACTCTCTCGCCTGCTGCGCCAGCGTCTGCCGGACACGCGCGGCCTGATAGTGGTGGATGAAGCCGACTGGCTGAGTCTGGATGCGGTGGAAGAGCTGCGTATTCTCCAGGAGGAATGTGGCGTGGGGCTGGCACTGGTGGGTAACCACAAGGTCTATGACCGTCTTACCGGCGGCCAGCGCAGCGTGGATTTTGCCCGCCTGTTCTCCCGCGTGTCCAAGAAGTACGTCATCAATACCGTTTCCGCTGGTGACGTGGACAGCTTCTGCGATGCCTGGCAGGTCACCGGCGCTGACGAACGCAAGCTGCTGAAGGCTATCGCCCGACGTCCGGGGGCGCTGCGTTCTCTGTCGCACATCCTGCCGCTGGCCGGAATTTACGCTCAGGGCAAGGGTGAGACCATTGGCACGGCGCACATCCAGTCCGCCATGCTGGAGCTGGGCCACAGCGGTATCGGAGAGGAGTGACATCATGATCGCCGAACGTATTGCAGAGCACATCAGCATGGCAGAAGCGGCGCAGAACTGGCTGCGTGCGCGTGGCAGTCGCGTGACTGACGTTCGGGTGTTTATGCGTCGCCCGCTGCTGGAGATTGCCTGCCCGCCGGTTGAGCTGCTTAACAGCGCAGAGCGCATTGCTGAATCACACAACGGTGGCACCCGCTCCGTCTGGGTCGCCAGTCTGGAAGGTTGCCGGATTATCTGGAGGTAAGCATGGGGTGGAGAACGGGTAAAACATGGTCCCCCGAAGAGCTTCGCATTCTTGAGCAGAGTGCAGGGAAAGTCAGTGTTATCGGGCTGGCTCAGCAACTGGGACGTACAAAACAGTCCGTTCAGAATTGCGCTCTTCGTCTTGGACTGTCACTGCGTATTCGTACAGAGGACGAGCATGATGCGTATTTATGCCGTGAGCTTTATAAGGAGGGGCTGACCGTTGCGATCATCGCAGAAAAAATGGAAATGTCCCGTCGTCAGGTTTTTAACATCGTTTATCGCGACAGCTAACTTAAAGGTTTTTTATGACTGAGAAACAGCAATCAATATTAATCGCTTATGCGTGGGCCAGCGGGCTGATTGAATTTGGTCAGACACTCCCGGAAGGCGCTTTACCTATCGCGAGCGCCCGTCATCACAAGCGGCTCCGGGAGGTCATAAATGTTTACGCACGCCACGGATATGCCCCTGGGCAGCTACTGGTTCCGGGGATTCCTGAAGCAGCCACCCAGAACGAAGCCGGAGTGGCTCTGACAAAGTTCTGTTTTTATGTTGAACGCGCATTACTGAATAAGGATTAAAACAATGGCTAAACAGGTTATCACCATTGTCATTGAGGATGGCATCGTTCAGAAAAGTGACAAATCAATTAATAACGAACTACCTGAAGGGAAACTCAATATTCAGTTTCATCTTAATAACACAAATGATGATGGTTCATTTTCGTTTCTGGTTGCTGAAGGTCTGTCAGCTATTTTCCCGATGGCGATCCAGCAGGTCACCACGTTTGTGAAAGCAAGGGTGGAGCAGGATAACCGTAAAATAATCAAACACTGAGGTTGATATGAAAGCACCTAAAAAACCACGAGCCAAGTCTGCTGCGGCAGTGGCCGTTCCGCAGTCACGTGAAGACGTGATTAACGATATCCGAAAAATTGGCGACATCACCCGTGTCATTTTGCGCCGTGAAACAGAACTGAATGACAAACTGGCCGAGCTGACTAACGACGCCGCTCCCGGAATTGAAGCGCTCAAGAAAGAGCTGGGCCGCTTACAAACTGGCGTCCAGACGTGGTGTGAAGCCAACCGTGCAGAGCTTACGAAAGACGGTAAGACCAAGACGGCCAACCTGACAACGGGCGAAGTTCGCTGGCGTAAGCGCCCGCCCAGCGTCACCATTCGCAAAGTTGAAGATGTTATTGCGTTACTCAAGAAATTCAGCCTGGGTAAATTTCTTCGCAATAAAGAGGAAATTAATAAAGAGGCAATTCTTGCATCACCGAATGAAGTTAAGGGAATTGCAGGGATATCCATTAAATCAGATGTTGAGGATTTTGAAATAATCCCATTTGAACAAACTGTAACTGATTAATTAACTTTCTTTGATTCTCAGAATTTTAATACGGTATGCCTGCCGGGGCTTCGTGCACCCGCAGGCAACTAAATATGGAGTTTAAGCGAATGACCAGGCATACGATTATCAATATCCAGCAGATACGTGACGATATCTGCAAACGTAAAGCAATGCCGCCATTTGGCCCCGATACCAGTATTAATCGTCTTAAAACTATCAATGAGACCCAGCGCAGTTTCACTCTTGAAGTCGTGGAATTGTTGCTGGGTGAAATAGACGTCCTGTCAAAATCAGAATGGACACTGGCGGATGAACTGGTCAAGGCCCAAAAACGCATAGCTGAGCAGGAACGCACTAACACCGCCCAGGACGATCACATCAATCAGCAGGCAGACCGTATCGAATGCCTGGAAAAGAAAAACGACGATCTGGGCAAAGCTATTAGGGCCGCACTTCCATCGTTTTCACTGTCACCAGCAGCATCTGATGTTCTGGCCGAGCGCCAGCGGCAGATATCGGTTAAGGGGTACACTACACAGCAGGACGACACATATATTGAAGGTGAGCTGGCCGCAGCGGCTATAAGTTACATAGAGCCTTTGGCGGCTGAAGAATACTGGCCTGCTGACTGGCATGATGACAGTTTCAAACCGTCAGACTATCGTCGAAATTTAGTGAAAGCATGTGCGCTTTTGATTGCAGAAATTGAGCGTATTGACCGCCAGTCGGAGGGAAATAACGATGAGTCGCGCATCCCTGATTAAGTTAATCCATGTTGCCCGTCGCAATCTACAACTGGACGATGACACCTACCGCTCTGTACTGATGCGAGTGACGGGAAAGCAAAGCTGTCGTGACCTGAGAGTCGGCCAACTGGAGGATGTGCTGAAGGTACTGGAGGATAAGGGTTTCATTCGTACCCGTCCCCGTTCTCCGGCTCGCCGTCATCGTGAGACAGATATCACCGCAAAGGTCCGCAGCATCTGGCGGCAGATGCATCTTGATGGGTTTATCCGTGATGGCAGCGATACCTCACTCGATTCGTTCGTCGCGAAGATGACTGTCAGAACCAACAAAGGTAAAGGTATCGCCAGCCTGGCATGGTGCCGTGGCGATAATCTTCTGATGGTGCTGGAAAGCCTCAAGCAATGGCACCTGAGAGAAATGACAGAGGCGCTGAGTCCGCGAGACCTGGCATTTCAGGATAATCGGGGTTATGACGCCATCAACAGCCTGTATTCCAGTAAAGTAAGAAAGGTGCGCACATGAGCGAAAAGCAGAATGACCTGTTTGGTGATATCCAGGATGACAGCATTCTGGAGCACCTGGACGATGACAGTTCGGCGGAAACTGTGCGTTTCCCTGCACTGCTGACAGAACTGAATACGCTGTTGCGTGGCGAACTGACAAAGCATGGTGTTGACCCACGAATCTCTCTGGAGCTGGTCTATGCGATTAGCTGTCAGATTGGTGGAATGCAGATTTATTTTCCACGCGGCCAGACTCTTGAGTCATTGATTCGTGATATGAAAATCTGGCGTGATTTCAATGGCAGAAACATCACAGAGTTGGTTGAGCGTTACCGTGTTACCTATAAAACGGTGTATAAAGCAATCCGGAGAATGCGAAAGTTAGAGCAAGGTAAGAGGCAGCTCTCATTTAATATGGAGTGATAATATGGTTGGTGTGATTGTTATTAACATAGTTTGTATTATATGTGTTTTTTGGGTTTTCTTTGATGCTACTTCTAACAACATAGGAAGTTATGTTGTTAGAGACGGTGTGCGAAAAGGATGTCGCAGAGGCATACACCCTGTGGTTTGGGCTGCGCTGAGTATATTTATACTTCCTTTTATTTGGTATCTGATCAACAGGAAATCTTTATTGATCGCTGCGGAAGAATATCCAGTAAAGACTGATAAAAGCGTAAGTTTTATTATTCTACTTTTGTTGGTATCAGGATGGTTGCTCTATCGCTACAAAGATTATTTATTCTATTAAGTTATAGCCAATACAATGAAGCCGGTTAATCCGGCTTTTTTTTCGTCCGGCACATGATGGAAGGGAAATCTAACCCACTTCCAAAGGTGCCGTTTTATGAACAACACCCCCGATTCTCCCGCATTTCGCAATGCTCTTGCTTTCGTGCTCAGCGCAGAACGCGGATATGTCAATGACCCCACTGACCGTGGCGGTGAAACTAACTTCGGTATATCAGATAAACGCGACGGTGTTGCCGATGGCATGACCGACGTTAATGGCGATGGCAAGCCTGATACTCGTATTCGTGATTTAACGGTTGAACAGGCCGGACAGATTTACTTCCGTGACTACTGGTATCCGGCGTATTGCCAGTTATGGCCGGATGATATCGCCCTGTTTGTCTTTGATTCTGCCGTCCAGCATGGCGTCAAAAAGGCTGTCCAGTTGCTTCAGGAAGCTGTGGGTTTCACTGGCAAAAGCGTTGACGGTATCGCCGGTAAAAACACCCGTGCAGCCGTTGAGCGTGCTGACCCTGACTGGCTGCTGAACCGTTTGTTTCTGCAACGTTCCCGCTATTACGCCGACATCATCAAAGCAAACTCTTCGCAGGGCAAGTTCCTCAACGGCTGGTTTAACCGCCTTGACAACCTCGCTGACGCCTGTCGTGAGATTTCCGGTGTCCGCTATTCGGTAGCCCGGAGCTGATATGGGCAAGGGATGGGACGCTTCGCTGAAACAGGGACGACGTGACCGGCTGAGGCAGGAAGTTCTTCACCGAATAGCAGGTGGCCCCGTCCCCGTTCCGACAAGTTATGCAGGTCATGACGGTACACACGCCAGTTACTACATGCGCGGCTGGTCATCCGTCGATATCAGAGACATCGTCTGGCAATGCCAGCGATACAAGGAAAAACACAATGTTTAAATCGTTTAGCTGCGACTGGTTAAGGCTGGCACTGGTACAGGTTTTGCGCTCCGGATGGAGCATTGTCATTCTCGTCGGCCTGTCGCTGTTCATCTGTAGTTTCTCAGGCCGCCAGGCATTTATGGTCTGGTGGCTGGCACTCTCCGGCGTGGTTCTGATCGGATTCAGTATCTTTCTTGGCAATCTTCCGTACAGGCTTCTTAAACCTGAAATGCATATCAGCCGGCATGCCCGTTTCTGGGCGTGGGTCATCTGGGTTGTAGGCGGTTTTCTTCTCATTCTGAGCCAGCTATATGCCACCCCGTTATACCTGATTCTTCTTACACCAGTGGGTGCTGCAATCGGCGTTCTTTTCTGTATGTGGGTTGAACGTAAGGGGCTTCTTGCATGGATCCAGTAACCATCTCTACCGTTGCCAGCGTTCTGATGAAGGCAGGACCGTCGTTACTGCGTACCGTGGGCGGCTGGTTCGGTGGCGACACCGCCAGAACGGCAGATTCTGTGGCGGGGATCGTTGAGAACGTCAACAGCGTCATCAACCCGCAGGACCAGCAGCGGGTGCTTGAGCAAAAACTGGCGGCGCTGCCGCCAGAACAGTTCGTCCAGCTCCAGTCCCTGAAGGTCCAGATTGAACAATTCCAGCTTGAGCGGGACAAAGCCGTACTGGCTGACCGTCAGGCTGCCCACCATGAACAGCAGGAAACCATCCGTAACGGGGACAACGCCACGGATGAATATGTCCGTCAGACCAGACCGCTGATGGCCCGGCTGTCGCTATACAGCAGCATTGCGTATGTGATGCTGATGTCTGTGGGTCAGCAGGCTGGCGCGGTATCCGGTGCTTTTGGTCATGCCTTCTCCATGCCATCACCGGACTGGGATATCGCACTCATGCTGGCGACACCGGCGCTTGGGTATCTTGGTTTTCGTACCCTTGACGGGTTCGCCCGGTACAGCAAATCCAGCAAACACAAAACGATGGCGGCGGGTAGATGACGGATGAACTGGACAAGGCCAGCGGCCTTGAGATGGCAGACCGTGAACGGGCATTAAATGCTCAGTTAAACAGGGTTAAAGAATCTCCTGACACGCCAGACCACTGCAACGACTGTGGTGACGAAATTGACCCGAAACGACTGGCGGCCATGCCGGATGCCGTGACCTGCATTGACTGCCAGACACTCAGGGAGACGGCATAAATGGAATGGGAAACCGTAAGAAGTAACTGGGCTGTCATCTGGGCCGGACTGATGTCCGGTATCAATATTATCCACCTGCTGCTGGTGAAAACCTATGCCCGCCGGGAAGAGATGGAGAAAGTTAACAGCCGGATGAGTGCACTTGAAAAGGCCATCGACGGGATGCCGTCACGGCAGGAACTCCACCAGTTGCAACTGGATATGAGCAACCTGCGCGGCGAAATACGGGAGTTCTCCGGAATGCTCCGGCAGGCCACACGTATCAGCGATCTGTTGCTGGAAAACGAACTGAAGGAAAAAAATTAAGAGGCTATGAGCATGCAAGAAATCCTCAACAGCGACCAGCGTCTGGTCATTCTGCGCTCACTGGTGGAGTGCGGAGACAGTGCAAACGAATCCATTCTACAGACCTGCCTCCAGACCTACGGCCACCGGGTTTCCCGTGACACCGTCCGCACCCTCCTTGCGTGGCTACGTGAACAGGGACTCGTCACCCTGTCAGATGTCTCCGGGTGTTACGTCGCCGGCATCACAGGACGCGGTGAAGATGTGGCCTTTGGGCTGGCGACGGTCCCCGGCGTCAAAAAACCACGTGCGCGGGAGTGACGATGGAACGGGCCAGAATACTTCAAATGTTAATGACCTGCCGCCAGCAGGCGGAACAGTTGCGCCGCCTGTCAGGTCTGGCGGAGCGTCGGGAGTCCGGTGAAATCGGCATGTCAGCGAATGCGCTTTTTCAGGCCGCTGTGATCATTGATTCCCTTATCAGTGCAAATGAAAAAGCACTGGAAGGCATTGCCCGGTTGGACCGCTCTGAAACCCAGCTTATAGGAGAGCGCGATCAGGTTATCGCCGTACTGGACAGCATGTATGAGGCTGTAACCGGTGCGCCCCCTGAGTGGAGCAGCGCATTTGGTTTTACGGATGCGATTAACGATGTGACAGAGCGTATTTTTGAACTGGAGAACATCTGCCATGACTAAAGCCCTTAAGCCACTGAGCAGCAGCCAGCGCGACATCATCCGGAAAATGGCCGCCATTCTCGTCTGTGCGGAAATTGAAGTCAGAGCCATTGCACCGCAGTTTGAAAAATCGACGGGTAAAAAATACAACTCCGAATCCGCTGATTCGTATCTGAACACATTCCTCAACAGCAACCCGGAATACAAACGCGTCTGGAAGTTGCTGCTGAAAGACAAATCCAGCGTTGAACGTGACTTCCTTGAACGTATGAGGAGGGAGAATGGCAAGTGAACGCCAGACGCGCGGACGACCCTCAAAGATTGATTTGCTCCCGGATGCGGTCCGGGAGCAACTTCATCAGATGCTGCGCGACAAACGACATACCCAGGAAGAAATCCGCGAAGCGATTAACGAGCTGATCAACGAATATAACCTTCCGGAGGACATGCAAATCAGCCGTACCGGTCTGAACCGCTACGCAAGCCGCATGGAAACGATGGGGTCAAAGATTCGCGCTTCACGCGAGATGGCTGAAATATGGGCATCAAAACTTGGCTCAGCGCCGACGTCTGACGTCGGAAAATTACTGCTGGAGTTTGTCAAAACACTGGCCTTTGAAACCTCAATGGAAATGGCTGACAGCGATAAAACTGTCGAACCAAAAGCGCTGGGCCAGCTTGCGCTTGTCGCCCAGCGACTGGAAGCCGCAGCGATGGCAAGCCACAAACGCGAGAAAGAAATCCAGCAGGAGTTTGCGAAAAAAGCCGCTGCGGCCGCAGAGACCATAACCCGTTCTGCTGGTCTGTCTGCTGAGACGGCGGCTGATATCAAACGTCAGATTCTGGGGATTGCAGAATGACGACGATGACGCCGGACAGAACACTCACCAGTCAGTCCGCTGCGGCTATCCTGTCGGGCGAGTTCGACAAAAGCCAGCTACTGCTTCCCTACCAGAAGCGGTGGATTGCCGACTCCTCTCAACTGAAGATTGCCGAGAAGTCGCGTCGTACCGGTCTGACCTGGGCGGAAGCCGCTGACGCGGCCCTCAACGGCTCAATGTCGGTGGAGGCCGGTGGGTGCGACACATTCTACGTCGGCACAACGAAAGACATGGCCCGTGAGTTTATTGATGCCTGTGCCATGTGGGCGAAAGCCTATGACCGCGCCGCGTCTGGCATTGGTGAAGAAGTGCTGAAGGATGAAGACAAAGACATCCTGGTCTATGTCATCCAGTTCGCCAGTGGCTACAAAATCAAGGCGCTGTCGTCTAACCCGTCGAACCTGCGTGGTATGCAGGGTAACGTCATCATTGATGAGGCCGCATTCCAGGCTGACCTTGCAGCGGTACTCAAGGCGGCGCTGGCGCTGACAATGTGGGGGAATAATGTTCGCCTTATTTCCACTCACAACGGTATTGATAACCTGTTTAACACCATCATCACCGACAGCCGGGCCGGGAAAAAACGCTACTCTGTCCATCACGTCGATATTGAAACGGCCATTGCAGAGGGGCTGTATCAGCGCATCTGTCAGGTTACAAAAAAAGTCTGGTCTGTGGAGGCCGAAGCGGAATGGCTGGCTAACCTGCTGAGCGACACGGCCACAGAGGAAGATGCCCGCGAGGAATACTACTGCGAGCCGAAGAACGGCGGTGGCGTCTATATCGCACGTTCCCTGCGCGAACGTGCGGCCAGAGGTCCGACCGTTGTCCTGCGCTTCACCGGTACGGCTGATTTTAACGCGATGCCGGACGGACTGCGCCGTGTGGAAATGCAGGAATGGCTGGAGACGGTCGTACTACCCGAACTGGAGAAGCTGCCGCAGAACCTGCGCCACTGTCTGGGGGAGGACTTTGCGCGTAATGGTGACCTGACCGTGTTTGCACCGGTGACAGTCAACGATGACACGACGCGCAACGTCCCGTTCCTGGTGGAACTCAGCAATGTGCCATTTAAACAGCAGGAGCAGGCGCTGTTTTATATCTGTGACAGGCTTCCCCGCCGTGACGGCATCAAGCTCGATGCGCGGGGTAACGGTCAGTATCTGGCAGAACAGGCGGCGGAAAAATACGGTGATGAAGTTGAGCAGGTGCAGCTTTCCGTCAAATACTACCGGGAGAACATGCCACGGTTCCGTGCGGCATTCGAAGACAATGAGCTGGTACTGCCAAAGCATGAAGATGTGATCACAGACCTCGGCGCAATTCAGCTTTATCGCGGCGTACCGGGCATTGATGATGCACGAACTACCGGCACCGATGGCCGCAAGCGTCACGGTGACTCTGCTATCGCTATTTTTCTCGGTTTCCTCGCCAGTCGCGAGGACTGCCGCCGTTATGAAGTCCACAAGTTAAAGAAACCTTCCCGCCCCGATGAGCGTAATGAACACCGTCAGGTCCGCATCACACGGGGTCTTAAAAATCAGCGGGGATTACTCTGATGTTTAAACAACTAACCGGAGCCGTTCGCCGGCTGCTCAGTCCTGCCACGGGAGAAGTTGTCACCGTGAACAAGGATGAGCTGAAGCAGACGCAATCCGCAGCGGCGGTAATGAGTGTACGTTCCCCCTCGGCAGGTATCAGCGTTGCCAGTACGCTGAGTCCCGGCAGGCTTGCGGGGATCTTACGTAATGCAGCCGATGGTCATGCCCGTGATTTCTTCATTATGGCGGAGGAACTGGAGGAACGTGACCTCCACTACGCCAGCGTTTTACGTACACGCAAGCTGACGGTTTCCGGGATTGAACCTTCAGTGGAGGCCGGGAGCGATTCCCCGCGGGATGTGGAAATCGCAGATGATATCCGTAACCTCATGGCGCAACCGCAGGTTCCCGAACTGCTGTTCGATTTGCTGGACGGGCTTGGTAAAGGCGTTGGTGTCTGCGAAATCCTCTGGAATACCAGCACCACACTCTGGAAACCCCGCGATTATGAATGGGTAGATCCACGTTTTCTGAAACCTGACCGGGAAACGCTGCGTGATTTCAGACTACTGACGGACAGGAACCCCATCGATGGTGAGCCATTGTCACCGGGGAAATTTATCGTCCATAAGCCCCGCCTGAAATCCGGTCTGCCCTTGCGTAACGGTCTGGCGCGTCTGGTGGCCGTCATGTATATGCTCAAGTCCTACACAGTCCGGGACTGGTGGGCGTTTGCTGAAAAATTTGGCATCCCGATTGTGGTGGGTAAATACGGCAACAACGCCAGCCCGGAACAAATCCAGACATTGCTGGATGCGATTGCATCACTGGCATCAGATGCCGGCTGCGCAATCCCCGACTCGATGAAACTGGAGATGCAGGAAGCGGCGAGCCGTAACAGCGGTGGCACTCTCTTTAAAGAGATGGCCGAATGGTGTGACGCGCAGATTAGTAAGGCCGTACTGGGGCAGACCATGACCACGGATGACGGCAGTTCACGTGCTCAGGCGGAAGTCCACAATGGTGTGCGTATGGACATCGCCAAATGGGATGCCTGGCAGTTATCCAACACGCTGTCTGAATTCCTTGTTCGTCCCTATGTGGATATGAATTACGGACCACAGGAGCATTACCCCCGCGTCGTTCTGCGCATCAGCAAACCGGAAGATCTTAAGGTTCTGGTGGATGCACTGTCGCCGCTGATTGACCGGGGGATGGAAGTTCAGATGTCAGAGATCCGTGACAAATTCGGGCTGTCTGAACCGGAGAAAGGCGCAAAAATTCTGACACCAACGGCGCAAATGACTAACCCACTACCGGCCATGAACCGTGAGCAGACTGCGCTTAACCGCAGCCAGCCTGACGTTCTTGATATGATGGTGGATGAAGCGATGAATGACTGGCAGCGTACCGGCGATGCGTTCACCAGTCCGGTGCTTGAGCTGGCAAAGAAATCTGACAGCTTTGAATCTTTTCTTGCTGGCCTGCCGGCGCTTCAGAAAGAACTTGATGCGGATGAGTTTGCGACGCAGCTGGCGATGCTCTGTTTTAAAGCCCGGTCGCTGGGAGATGTAAACGATGGCTAAGCCGGTCAGCGATAAATACAGCATTATTCCCCAGGAAGCACTGGCCTGGCTGAAGGCGAAAAAGCTGAAGCCGGGATTTGATTACCGCGATGTCTGGATGGAAGAACACAGCATCGGCTTTACTGTGGCAAAGATGACGCAGCTTGATTTGCTGGCGGACGTTCGCCAGCTCGTGGAGGACGCACTGGAGAGCGGCCAGACCTTTGAGCAATTTCGCGAGGTTCTTAAACCTATGCTGGTCAAACGTGGATGGTGGGGACAGCAACTGATGGATGATCCACTGACCGGTGAAACCCGTACTGTCCAGCTCGGCAGTGACCGCCGGATGCGCGTTATCTACGACACCAACATGCGGACAGCCCGCGCGGCGGGACAATGGCAGCGTATTGAACGGACCCAACGGGCAATGCCTTATCTTGTCTACACCGTCGGCCCCTCACGTGAGCACCGTGCGGAGCATCTGCGCTGGAAGGATGTCTGCCTGCCGGTGGATCATCCGTTCTGGCGAACACACATGGGGCCGAACGGCTGGGGATGCAAATGCGGTACACGGCAAATCAGCCGGTATGAGTATGAGCAGATGAAGGCCAACGGCACTATCAACACGGAAGCCCCTGAAGTGCGTACGGTCAGATGGGTTAACAAACGCACCGGCGAAGAAGAGACCATTCCGGAGGGGATTGATCCCGGCTGGGCGTACAACCCCGGAATCTCCCGCAGTCGCGAGCTGGATGAACAGCTACGCAGAAAACAGGACGCGTTTGACAGTCATTCGCCACAAAGATAAAAACCATCCCACAACGCGCGTGGCGGCATTAACGATTATTACGTCATGACGGCACGTGAAAAAATCGTTAAACGCGCCACAGCGTTTTTAAACGTGTTTTAAACGCGGTTTCATGCCGCGTTTACAGTGAAGCCGGTTAATCCACCTGCATCCCCGTTCCCCCCCACACTGTCCGGAAGTAAACAACGTGACCGGACAACACCATGAACCCGAACAATACGGAACTGCTGGCGCTCTGCTTTCAGCTTCCTGACCTTACCGATGATGCATTGCCGGAATGGCTGCCGATGATACCGGCGGGAACCTTTACAGGGCGTGATGGCCGTTCGTGGGTGAACAACAATCCGGAAGCCATCATTCGTGCCTCGATGGCTTATCCAAAGCTCCCGTTTGATATCGAGCACTCTACCGAACTGAAAGGCCCGAAAGGCGATGAAGCCCCGGCTTATGGCTGGATTGACGGCTATCGCGTCAGTGATGGCGTGGTGGAGGCGCACGTTGAATGGACTGATGACGGCATGGCGCAGCTGCGCGGCAAGAAGTACCTCTATTACAGTCCGGCCTTTCGGTTCACTGCGGACGGTCAGGTCACCCGCCTGTCCAGCGCCGCGCTGACCAACAAACCCAACCTTGATTTACCCGCACTCAACTCTGAGGAAAACACGATGACCGTACCTGTCCAGATTGTGACAGTGCTTGGCCTCGCGGCCACTGCCACAGCAGACGACGCAGTAAAAGCCATTCAGCAGATTAAGACCGCCGAGCAGGTGGCGCTTAACCGCGCTGAGAATCCTGACCTGACGAAGTTCATTCCGGTAGAGACCCACCAGTTAGCACTTAACCGTGCGGAAAGCGCTGAAAACAAACTCAATGAGATTGCCATCAAAGAATCAGAAGCACTGGTGGACAGCGCCATTGAGTCGGGGAAAGTCGCACCGGCCAACCGAGAAATGTATCTCGCCACCTGCCGCTCTGAAGAGGGCCGAAAGCGGTTTGCTGAATTCGTGAAAGCGGCACCGGTCATTGTCAGCAAGACCACGACGACCAAAAAAGAAGGCACCGAAGGTCATGCCTCGCTTTCTGACGAAGACCTCGCGATGTGCCGCCATATGGGCATCAGCGAAGAAGAATTCCTTTCCGTTCGTAAGCAGGAGAAATAATTCATGCAGGTATCCGCAGAAGTGTTGCATGCCCTGACCACCGCACTGAGCGCCGCCTTTACCAAAGGTGTTGGTCGGGTCAATCCGCAGTATCGATCCATCGCCACGGTCATCCCCAGTTCCGGCGCGTCTAACACTTATGGCTGGGTTGAAGACTTCCCGACCATCAAAGAATGGATCGGGGCGCGTCAGCTGAAAGAACTGGCTCAGGCCGGGTATGTCATTACCAACAAGACCTGGGAAAACTCGGTCAAGGTCAAGCGCGAAAAAATCGAGGACGATCAGATTGGTCAGTATTCCGTGATTGCTGAGCAGCTTGGCCGCGATACCACGATTTTCCCGGACAAGCTGTCGTTTGAGTTGCTGTGCAAAGGCTTCGATACGCTGTGCTGGGACGGTCAGTATTTCTTCGATACTGATCACCCTGTTGGTACATCCACCAAATCGAACGTTGTGGGCGACCCGGCGACCGATACGGGTGAGCCGTGGTTCCTGATTGATGCAACGCATGCGCTGCTGCCCATCATTTACCAGGAGCGCCGTCCGTTTAACTTCATCGCCCTTGATGATCTCACCAGTGAGCGTGTGTTCCTTCAGAACGAATTCGCCTACGGGACCGATGGCCGCAGCAACGTTGGCTTTGGTTTCTGGCAGACCTGTGTGGGGTCAAAAGCAGCACTGAACAAAGCGAACTATGAAGCCGCTGTCTCCGCAATGATGGGTATCACGGACTCTAACGGCGAACCTCTGGGCATGAATCCGACATTGCTGGTCGTCGGTAAGAACAACCGTGGTGCGGCCAAGGCGCTGATTGAAGCGGTTACGGCTGATGGTGGTGGTTCAAACATCTATTACAAGGATGTTGACCTGCTGGTCTCACCTTACGTCAAAGCATGACGTCATTACGTAAAAAATCACGTAATGCCGGATTAAGGAGGGGTTAACCCTCCTTTAAACCCAACCTGAATGAGGTTTAAAAAGTGAGTGGAAAAGTTAATAAGTCAGCCGCTGGTAAGACCGGAACCACTTCGGAAAAGAAAGACGACAAAGCAACGAAGGATACGCCTGTCCCGGCGAAACCGGCACCGGTGGCACCAGTTATTACTGATGACAGTCAGGCATCACAACCGGCGGTTGCAGCTTCAGATGTCGCATCTGACCCGGAACCTGTACCCGGTGACAATGGAATAACGGTTATCCCGGCCACAGTCAGTCTTGTCACCATACCGGGTGAGAACACGGGTGATGACCTGAGAAAACATCTCTGGCAGGAGACGCTGGCACATGACCATTCAGAGGCTGTTCGCATTGCTGAAAATGTCGTGGTGCTGGAGGTCCGCGCCATTCCGGAAAACGGTTTTCGCCGGGCTGGCCGATTCTGGCCGCACGATACGGTGCATGTGTTTGTCAGCGATAACCCGGATGAACAGATTCTGGAAGATGCCGGTGGTAATCCGCTACAGGGGTGCGTGATCAGTACCGACACAGCCCTGCGTCTGAAGGCTGAAAAGATGCTGATTGTGACCGAACTGGCGACCGTTGCCGGGACTGAAGCCGACGTGGAGAGCAAATAATGGGCATCTACGTAACGCGTGAGGACCTGCTGGCAACCGATGGTGACCGCGTCTGGAACATGGCAATCAACAAAGAGACGCAGCAGCTCGACGAAGAAAAGATCCAGCGTGCGATTGATGACACTGATGCAGAAATTAATTCCTTTCTGGCAAAGCGTTATCAGTTGCCGCTGAACCTTCCGAGCCTGCCGAGTCCGTTGCGCCGGGCGGCGGTTTCCATCGCGTTCTACTGGCTGTCTGAACGGGACCATCAGATCACCGATGAAATCCAGAAGCGTTACGACGAAGCCCTCCGCACCCTGCGTGAAATCGCCAACGGCACCCGTGACCTCGGTGTGCCGTCTGACACCCCGGTCCCTGAGACCGACACCGGAAAGCTGATCATCGTCAGTGAAAACCGTCGTCTGTTCACCCGTAACAACCTGAAAGGGGTGCTGTGATGGGAATTACTGTCGAGGTCAGAGGAGACCAGAAGTTTCAGGACATTCGCCGTGCGATTGAGCGACTGGCTGACCAGTCGCTGCAACAGGAGCTACTGGAGAGCATTGGCGCTGTGGTGGAGTCACAGACCCGCCGGCGCATCTCCAGCGAAAAATCCAGTCCTGCCGGCGAGAAATGGCAGGACTGGTCTGACAGCTACGCGAAAACCAGACACAGCAACCAGAGCCTGTTACAGGGCAACGGCGATCTGCTCGACAGTATCCAGTATGTGGTCAGCGGCTCTGTCGTTCGTGTGGGTACGCCGCTTGATTATGGCCGGACGCACAACGAGGGGTTTTCCGGCTCGGTGTCTGTGTCAGCCCATAAGCGACTCATCTCACAGGCATTTGGACGGGCGCTTAAACACGGGGTATGGCAAACCGTGGGGGCGCATAAACGTATGTTGAACATCCCGCAGCGTGAGTTCCTCGGCCTGTCCTCCGGGAACAGTCAGGAACTGCTGCACGTCATCGGGGATTTCTGGAATGAGGTTCTGCAATGAATGAACGTCCGGCGTTCGTCACCCTGGGCAGTACGGTCAGTGCCGCCGAGAATATTGTTAACTGGCTGAAAGCTGAACTGGAGGGTGAAAAGCAACCTGACCGGGTTGAAAAGGTGGAGCGTCACATCGGTCAGTTTAACACCCCGGATCAGGTCAAAAGCTATATGTCCGGGCGCGGCGGCAGTATCCGTATTGCGGCCTTACGGGTCAGGAATATCCAGAACCGTCGCGGCATGACCGGACTTGTGACCTGGGCGGCCTACATCATGATGGCTGATTTCTGGGGATACCCGCGCGATGCCCGCTGTGAGGTTATTGCCGGACGCCTTGCCCGTCGTATCAGTTGTCGTGAAGCGGCTGCGGGCATGAAGGCTGAGCGTATGGCTGAGAACATCGCCGCTGAAAACCTCTGGTCGGGTGGCCTGGACAATCTCGGGATCACCATGTGGGCCGTTACATGGGAACAGGAATTCCGTCTTGATGATGAGATAGACCTGTCCACGCTGCCGGAATTCCTGCGACTGGGGGCAACCATTGTGGTGAACGGACAGCCTGTAAGCGATGAGCCGCAAATCATAAACGTAAGAGAAGGACAGACTGATGACAAAGAAAATGATTAAGCCATCACGGGCGGGCCTGCTCGTTCGTAAGGCTGATGGCAGTCACCTTGCCGCTGATGGCGAGACGCTGCCGGTCAATGCGTACTGGCTGCGCCGTGAAAAAGAAGGCGATGTGAATATCACTGAGCCACCGAAGTCCCGCACACCTAAAACCGATAAGGAGGCATGATGTCCATCGGTAATATTCCTGATGATATTCGTGTCCCGCTGGTCTGGATCGATATCGATAACTCTATGGCGATGAGTGCCGCGCCGGCACAGTCCCGAAAAATTCTGGTTGTGGGTCAGCAGCTCGCCAGCGCGACTGCTTTACCGTTGACGCTGAACCGTATTACTGGCGACAGCATGGCTGATGAACTCTATGGCCGTGGCTCCATGCTGGGTGAAATGGCAAAGATGGTCCGTATGGCCAACAGTTACACCGAGATGTATGCGATGGGACTGGAAGATATTGCCCAGGGTGCCGCGGCGAGTGCCACAGTCACGATGCTCGGCACCGCCACTCAGGCTGGTACGCTGGCACTGATGATCAATGGCGTATCTGTCCAGGTCGGGGTCAGCATCGGTGATGAAGCGGCAACCATTGCCGGCAATATCATCGCTGCAATTACCGCAAAGCCTGCCACTCAGGTTACTGCCACAGCAAAAGCTGAAGCTGCTGCAACGGTAGTGCTGACCGTGAAGTGGAAAGGCGTCACGGGAAATGACAGTGATGTGCGCCTGAACTATTACGCCGGAGAAAAAACACCTGCCGGCATCAGTGCAACACTGACCGCATTTTCGGGTGGTACGGGGACGCCGGATATTCAGTCTGTTGTCGCGGCGCTGGGAGATGACTGGTACACGGATATCATCTTCCCGTACCTCGATGCCCAGAGCCTGAACACCATTCGTGACGAACTGCTGGAACGCTGGGGGCCGCTCAAGATGATGGAGGCGCTGTTGTGGTCTGCTTATCGCGGAACACATGCCCAGAGCGGAACATTCGGACATACCCGCAATGACTGGCTGATTTCCTGTATCGGCACCAACATCGCACCTGAACCGTCATGGATGTGGGCCGCCAGCTACGGTGCAACGGCGGCATACCAGCTTGCCATAGATCCGGCCCGTCCTCTCCAGACTCTGATCCTGACAGGCATCAAGCCCCCCGCTCGCGGTATCCGCTGGGATATGCCAGAGCGTAACCTGCTGTTGCATGACGGTATCGCCACGCACTTTGTTGATGCCGGAGATAACGTCTGTATTGAGCGCGAAATCACCATGTACCGCGTAAACCGCTATGGCGATACGGACATTTCATACCTCGATGTGCAGTCGCCAGCAACGCTTGGCCGTATCCGTTATGTCATCAAAAACCGTTTCACCAGTCGCTACCCACGCCACAAGCTGGCGGGTGATGACGTGCTTGATTTGCTCGATGCCGGTCAGCCAGTCATGACGCCAAAAATCTGTCGGGCTGAGTTACTGGATATTGCGCTGACTGAGCTTATCCCGGCAGGTCTGGTGGAGGATTTCGAAGATTATAAAGACACGCTTGATGTCACCATCGACAGCAAAGACCCAAACCGTCTGAACTTTATCTGCCACCCGAATCTGGTGAATCAGTTGCGCGTTCTGGCCGGTCTCATCCAGTTCAAACTTTAAGGAACCAGCATGGCAAATATTCTGGGTATGGCGGCGATTCGTATTAATGGCCGTGAAATCAAAACTGAAGGCAAGTCCACCCTGAATCCGGGTGGCTATGCCCGCCAGCAACACATGGGCGGCGGTAAGGTCTGGGGGAATTCCCGCAAGATGGCTGCCCCCTCCATCAAACTGACCATTGCAGCGGATCGTGACGTTGATGTGATTGAAATCAGTAACTGGGAGGACGTGACCGTCATGTTCTACGGTGACAACGGCCTCAACTACATGATGACCGGCGCGGCCACCGATAACCCGGCTGAACTGGACGAAGACGCGGGGACAGTTTCGGCTAACTTCATCGGCGTCAAGTGTGTGAAGGTGTAAGACATGGCTGAACTGACATTCCCTCTGGTACACGGTCTGCGCACCGGCAAAGGTACTACCGACGAAATGCTTCACAAGGATGTGACGCTACGCGAGCTGACATCACGGGATGTTATCGAATCACAACTGGCCTCCGAGCGCGTTGTGATTGGGGATAACGGCAAGGCGGTTGCCTACTGCTCTGAGGTCATGATGGGTCTGGAGATGATGCGCCGGCAGATTAAGAAGATTGGAGAAATCCCCGGCCCGCTGGACATGAATCAAATTTATGCCCTGCATCCGGAAGATTTGAAGTTGCTGACAGAAAAGGGTCAGGCGATGGATGACATGCTGGGGGAGACTGCCGAACGGGGGCGACATGATGCCGATGGCAGCGGCGCTCAATCTACTGCTGATTAACCTCTCTCAGCGTTTCGATGTTAACCGGCTTGAGCAACTGCCCCTACGGCAGTTGCTTATTCAGGTCAGGCAACTGAGGAAGCAATATGACAAACCGCCTAAGCACTGAAATTCTGATTAACCTTGCCGGGAACCTGACGGCTAAAGCCCGCCAGTACGGCGCTAACATGAGCGAGTTTGCCAGCCGTAACCAGAAAGCAATGTCTGTTGTTAAGGCCGCGTCTGAATCTGCCGGACGTGGTCTGGACATGCTCAGTAATCGCTATACAACGATGATTGCCGGCCTTGCCAGCGGCGCAGCGCTGAGAGAATTTGCTAAAACAGATCGACAATTAACCGGGCTGGGTATTGCCGCCGGTAAAACTCGTGATGAGATGCGCAATATCTTTGATGGTATTCAGGATACCGCCATCAAATTCCGGGTGGATGACTCGGAGGTGTTGGCCGCACTGGAGAATGTCAACAAAACGACCGGTGATCTGGATTTCGGTATTCAGAATAAGGGCATGATAGCCGCCTCTATCGCTGCATCAGGCTCTCAGGGGGATTCGATTGGCGGACTGTTTTCTCAGTTCCCCAAATTTGGTCTTCAGACTGAAAAGCAGACGCTTGCAGCTATGGACACGTTAAACCTTCTGGGAAAAGAAGGCGCATTTGAGCTGAAAGACATTGCAGAAAAAGGCGTCAGAGCCTTCTCTATGTACTCCGCTGCTGGCGGGAGTGGCGTTAAGGGAGTCAAAGACGTAGGCGTTGTACTGGAATCAGCCATTGATGCCACAGGCAACCGTGATACAGCAGCCACGGCGACTGAAAACCTTATTCGTGATCTGCAGTTGCCAAAGGTTGTTAGCACCCTTCGAAAGAATGGTGTCAACGTTTATGACAAAGATGGGAAGATGCGATCACTTCCAACACTCCTGGAGGAAATCGCTAAAAAATCAGGGAGTAAAGGTTCTGAGAAACAGAATAAAAGACTCCTGGAAGCCGGTTTTAACCAGGACAGTATTTTACTTATCAGCAGTGCCACCTCTGGTAAAGGAGCAGAAAACCTCAAGCGATACCAGTCAGTTGTCGGGGACGGCACAGGCATCATGAAAGATGCTGAATATGCGGCGAAAGATTTTACTTCGGCACTGACCAGCCTGAATGTTACCTGGAAGAAGTTTTCTAACAGCAATCTTGCCGGCCCGGTACAGGACCTGGCTGATGCTATCAATTCAGTTGATCAAAAGACGGTTCAGAACTGGCTGGAAGTCGGCAAGAAAATAGCCATTGCGACCGCTGGAGTCATTGCGGCACGTAAAGCATTTAAAATTGGTAAAGGTGCATGGGAGTTTCTCCAGCCAGAAAAAGGCGGAAAAGGCATCCCTAAAGGCGTCTCCGATGTTTTTGGCTCCGGTGTTATGCCCGTTTATGTCGTGAACATGGGCAAAGGTGGGATGGGGGGGCCGGGTGATTTAATCCCCGATGGACCTGATGGAAAAAATCCCCGTAAACCTAATAGTCCCAGACGTCCTGGCAGCCCACAGGAAATGGTCGGCCTGACCATGCTGGCGTCAACTATTCCATACCTTTATGAAGAACCATCACTGAGCAGTGATGACAAAGCTGGCATGGTTCAGTGGGCAAAGGATCGTGCCAAACGCAAAGCAAATGAGAAACCGGTTATTGACCCGCGCCCGTGGGCATCACTGACCCCGGCGACGCCGTTCATTCCTGCGGCTGAAAATCCCCCGGCAGACAGACCGCGCCCTGAAACGAGTGATCATTCTTTGTTTGGTGTCATCGTTGATTTTCTGCGTGGCACCAACGCCGCAATTGAAAACAAAAACGCGTTTGATAAGCCTGTTCAGCCACCTGCATTACCCACAACCCTACAGAAAATGCAGGGTGAAATCCGCGTGATCCTTGAGGGTGGCGGTGGCCGTGTTAAAAGCGTCACCATGAACCAGCCGGATATCAAACTTAGTGCATCTGCTGGCGTGTCCAGCGTGGAGCAAGGCTGATGGCTGCTACCCGATGGGAAGACCTGCGCGATGCTTCGTTCCGGGGCGTCTCGTTTTATCTGGTCGATAACGAAGGCACCAGCGGCCGTCGGGCAATTCCCCGCGCCTACCCCAAAAAAGAAGTGGGCTGGACCGAGGATAACGGTGCCGTTCTGACCCAACAGCAAATCAACGGCAAGCTGATTGGAAAGAACTACCAGAGCCAACTGGAGGCACTTCTCCGGGCTCTGAACACACCTGGACCCGGTGAACTTATCCATCCGTGGTTCGGCATTCAGAAGGTTCAGATTGGTAAGGTGACTCACCGTCTGAGCACTGAGGAAGGCGGCATTGCCTACATCTCTTTTGAGGTATCTGAGGCGGGCGAGCGCCTGTTTCCTGCGCCGGCAGAAAATACCAGCCTGACGGTACTCAGCGCAGCGGATAAGGTCAAAGCTGCGCTGGCGAATGGCGATGTCTTTGCCCTGCTTGATGGTCTTGGTGAGATGGCCGATACGTGGATGGACGACATGGAAAATCTGGTAGTGGGTGTGCTGACGCTGCCCTCCGCGATTACTGAATGGACTGACCGTTTAGGGCGTTTTCGTGGGTTGATTGAGCTGGCCGTCGCGAAACCAGCCGGATTTATCAATGATGTTCTGAACCTTGTCAGCGGTGTACGCGACACCGTGACCGAACCTCTTTGGTCAATGCGGGTTTATGATCAGATCCGCAACCGGTGGCAGGGAGATCAGTTTTCCGGTTCTTCATCTTCGCCGTGGTCGTCGCCGGTTTCGCCAACAAATACAAGTGACCGGGCGACAGCCGCTGCACTTCACCAGTTGCCCAAATACATGTCAGTCACACCAGGTTCAGTGACTGACGGAAAGTATGGTTTTGCCAGCAGCCTTCCGGACGTTGTCCCTGAACTGACCGATGCCATGCAGGCCAACATCACTCATTTTCGTCAGCTGATTGTCGTTGCCAGCCTAATTGGACAGGCAGAGACCGTTGCCAGCACCGAGTTCAGAAGTAGTGAGGAAGCCATAAGTGCGGGTGACACGCTGGCTGAGCAACTGAATGAACAAGCTGTGTATGCCGTAGAAAACGGTCAGCGGAATTTGTGGCATGCCCTGCGCGAGCTGCGCTTTGCCGTCGTCAATGACGTGCGGGTCAGAAGCGCTCAGCTACCACAGACACGAACGGTCATTCTGACCACAACGTCCCCGGTATCTCTGATTGCATGGCGTGAAACCGGTAATACCGAGAACCGTGACGCCATCGCGTCAAGGAACCGATTGAAAGACCCGGCGTTCGTTCTTCCGGGTAAACCTGTCGAGGTAACAGATTGATGGAAATGGTTGTGCTTGAGGTTGACGGCCAGCAGTGGGACGGATGGACAGAGATGTCCATCACTTCCTCACTGGAGGCTGTTGCCGGCGAATTTGATCTCACTGTCACCACACAATGGTCAGAAGCATCACCACGCGTGATTAAGCAGGGCATGCCCTGCATCGTCAGGCTGGGAAAAGATACGGTTCTGACGGGGTATATTGATGATTTCATTCCCAGCTATGACGCAGAAAACATGAGTATTCGCGTTATGGGGCGGGATAAAACCGGCGATCTCGTTGACAGCTCAGTGGTGCATAAATCCGGCCAGTGGAAAGGTGTTCGACTGGAGCAACTGGCAGTGGAAATCTGCAAACCCTATGGCATCAGTGTTATCAGTGAAACTGACACTGGTGAAACCTTCGGTAGCGTGGTGCTTGAACAGGGAGAGACCGCCTTCGATCTTCTTGACCGCCTGGCTAAACAACGCGGCGTTCTGCTGACTGCTGATGGTCTGGGTAATCTGATCATCACCCGTGCATCAACAAAGCGTGCCGGCGTTCCTCTGATTTTCGGGACCAATATTCTTGCAGCCCGCGGCCGGTTCAGCTGGCGTGAGAGAAACAGCCAGTACATCGTGAAAGGCACCTCCAGTGCGGGTGGGAGCACGTGGGACGATCAGCCAGTCAAAGTGATTGGAGGACGTCAGACCATCGTTGATGATGGTGACATCAACCGTTACCGCCCGAAAATTCTGGTCAATGAAGACAGCCTGACCGTCGGAGGCGCAAGTACACGCGGTGAATGGTACAAAGCGCGGATGATGGGCGAAGCCAACAGCACCGAAATTACACTGGCAGGATGGCGAGAGAATGGCGATGAAGGCCCGTTATGGCAGAAAAACAGGCGCGTTGATATTGATGACCCGGTACAGAACCTGAAGGACTCATGGCTGATTAAAACCGTCACGTTTACTGAAGGTGATAACGGACGTCTCTGCGTTCTGACGCTGGTTCCCCCTGAGTCGATGGATATGCCTGAAACCAGTGCGAAAAAAGCAGGCAAGAAAGGCAAGAGATCAAAGGCAAAAACGGAGGAAACATGGGACTGAATCCGGCAAATATCGGTCGCACACTTGAAGGTATTGGACGCCGGCTGCGATTGCTCGTTGACAGGGCCGTTGTTCGTATCGTTACAGACAGTCTCGGGCGTCAGAACCTCCAGATCCAGTCTCTGGCGGATTCCACCAATGATGATGTTGAACGTTTCCAGAACTACGGCCTGACGTCTGTGCCGCCAGTCGGTTCAGAAGCACTCATTCTGGCAGTGGGGGGACGCCGGGAAGGTCTGGTGGCAATCGCTGTTGAAGACAAGCGCTGTCGTCCAAAAGGTCTGGAGGATGGAGAGGTCAGGTTATATCACGGCGATGGTCAGTCTTATATCACCCTGAAAAAAGGTGGTCTTATCGACGTTAAAGGGAAATCGGTTAATTACGATGCCGGCGAATTGTTTGCGATAAATACAAAATTATTAAAAGTTAACGGCCCATCTGTATTTTCAAATGATATTCAGGTCGCCGGTAAATCTGTTCTTGAGCATTTCCATATGGACGGGGATGGCAAAAAAACATCGGAGATGAAATGACTATTGGTATCAGCTGGAATAATCAACTCTCCAGAGGTGAACTGACAATTAACCATGATGGTTTATCGCGTGATGAAGGACTGGTCACTTTGGTTCTGATTTGTCTTTTCACCGACGTCCGTGCTGATACTGATGACATTATTCCTGATAACTCATCGGACCCGAGAGGCTGGCCCGGCGACACATTTAGTGATTATCCGTGGGGATCGAAACTCTGGTTGCTGGATCGCGAGAAGCTGACGGAATCCGTCAGAATGCGGGTGGAAGATTATGCACTGCTTTCTATGCAACCGCTTTTACGTTCTGGTTATGCGCGTAATGCAGCAGTCACAGCCACTATAAGCGGCAATGACCGAATTAATTTTATTGTCATTCTAACCCGCCCGGATAAAACGACGCTCCGGATTGAAATAAGTAAACGCTGGGAGTCCACTGCTAATGCCTTATAACGTTCCCGCGCTGCGCAAGCTTATTACTGACGGCGAAAAAGATATTGCCTTTGAACTGGGGCTGCAAAAACTTCCGCCAGTAGGCGTTGAGAAAGCTCTAAATACCTCATTCAGCAATCAGGTTCGTGATTTATACGACCATCAGAGCTGGATTAAAGACCAGATTATTCCGTCTGTTAAATCTGATGATGAAACCATCATTGAGACTGCGGCCAGCGAAGGCGTCGTCAGAAAACAGGCCACGTTTGCTACGGGGCCGGCGGTATTTAAAGGGAATACACCGCTGCCGGAAGATATGGAGATGCAAACCGCTACCGGTATTGTTTATGCCGTGACGACTTCCGGCGTTCCTGTAGATGGGGTCATGACTGTAACCATTCAGGCCAGCGATGCCGGCGCGTCAGGAAACCTTCCGGAAGGTGAAAGCCTGACCCTGCTGTCCCCCGTTCCCGGCGTGGAAAGTATTGGTTTAACGGGTACGGGAGGCATCATCGGTGGTTCGGATATTGAGCCAGTTTCTGAATTGCTTGACCGGCTTTTATTCCGTAAACGCAATCCCCCCGTTGGTGGGGCTGTGCATGACTATGTCATCTGGGCGCGAGAAATGGCTGGTGTCAGTCGGGCGTGGGCATTTGATGCCTGGCATGGTCCCTGCACAATCGGACTGGCATGGGTTTATGACGATCGTTCAGTGATTACCCCCGGATATCAGGACCGGAAAAATATGGAAGATTACCTTTTCCGTCATACCGACCCGGCGACTGGCGTATGGGTTGGTAAACCTGGAGGAATAGAAGTCTGGCCCGTGGAACTGGTGCTCCGTCCCGTCAATATGATTATTGGCATAACACCGGATACACCGGCCACGCGTAAAGCTGTCCAGTCCCGCCTGTTGACGCTTCAGAAGACGCTGCAACCAGGACAAACGCTGCCCATTTCAGCGATTCGCACTGCTATCGGCACCGCATCTGGCGTGACGGATTACACGCTGAATCTGACCGCTGACATTCCCTGTGCTCAGAATGAACTTATCACTATCGGAGTGCTGACATGGCCCACAGTGTAGATGAATGGCTGGGCGCTTTATGGCAGGTCATGCCACGTGGCAAAGCGTGGTCACGCGATGAGGATGGTGATTTAAACCGTTTTTTACGGGCGTTAGCCAGGCGTTTAAGTCAGACGGAATTTGATGCAGAAAACCTGCTACCGGAGATGCGGCCAGAAACAACATTTATGCTGCTGGAAGAATGGGAGGAATACCTTGAACTGCCGGAGTGTGGGCAGTTAAGCGGTACTGTAGAAGACCGACGTCGTGCTGTCGTGGAGAAGTATCACCGCAAAGGTGGCCTTTCCCCGTGGCAGATTGAAGCTGTGGCTGCCGCGCTTGGATTTACTATCCGGGTTACTGTCATTCTGCCTCACCACTGCATGCGTAGCTGCGTGTATCCCCTTTATCCAGCTCGTTATCGCTGGACGTTACAGATTGATGTGATCGGTATCAACGGCGGACGTTTTACCTGTATCGATAACGTCATGACACCGCTTCTGAGCGAACTTGCAAGAGAACTGGAGTGTGTGCTGACGAAATACCGTCTCGGCGGCACAGCATACGAATATTTTTATTCTTCAGGAGATAACTGATGTTTCACGTAGATAATTCAACCGGTGTTCCGGTTATGCCACAACCGTCTCCTGTCACCAGTGAGACCGAGCTTTTCTTTACTGAAGGAGGTAATGGCGTTCCTCCGACGTATCCCGGACCGGACTGGTTTAATGTCATTCAAAGCGAGCTGCTCAATATTCTCAAGGCCGCTGGGATTGATCCTGACAAAATGGACAACACGCAGATTCTGGTCGCTCTCAAAAAACTGTTTCTGAGTCGTTCCAATCCATTTGGCGACATTAAAGCAGATGGTGCGGCAGCAATCGCGGCGGCTCTCACAAACCTTGATTTGGGAGAAGGCTCAGCGTTACCAGTTGGCGTCCCTGTACCATATCCACTGGCTACACCACCAACCGGCTGGATGAAATGCAATGGTTCATCTTTCAACCTGGCTAGTTACCCTAAACTTGCCGCCGTGTTTCCTTCTGGTGTGCTTCCAGACCTGCGCGGTGAGTTTATCCGTGGATGGGATGATGGTCGCAATGTAGATTCGGGGCGACAATTATTATCACAACAAGGTGATACCATTCAGAACATTACAGGTGAGGTCGGAGTTATTCAGTATGTAGGCCCGAGTCACACAACAGGGGCGCTTTATAATGGAGGGGCGCAATGGAAGACTGTAACCACAGATGGCGGGAGTACCGTTGCTCAAAGTGTTTTTTTTGATGCATCCAGATCGGCACGGACATCAAATGAGACACGCTCTCGAAATATCGCATTCAACTACATTGTAAGGGCAGCATAATGAGCGAGAAAGAAATCACCTTAGACGAAAACGGGTTTGCCACGGAAGCTGGCTTTATTACCGTTTACAACTACAACGGCGAAACGCGGGAATATATTTCTTCATCGCTCGAATTCCTGCCTTTTGGTGTTGGCGTTCCAGGTAATTCATGCGCGGACGCACCAATACGCAAAAAAGAAGGTTTCGCCATCTGCCGGAAAGCCGATTTAACTGGTTGGGAATACGTTGCAGACCATCGAGGCGAAACGGTTTACAGGACAGCTACTGGCCAACCCGTGACTGTTTCACAGTTGGGAGAATACCCAGAAGGAACAACCACCACTTCGCCATCCACACCATACGACAAATGGGATGGCCAAAAATGGGTGACAGATACTGAGGCACAACACGGTGCCGCAGTAGAAGCGGCAGAAGCACAGCGCCAGTCACTGATTGATGCAGCAATG